>ERZ773076.698-NODE-698-length-16175-cov-6.158437_pt1 | contig 16175 bp, 19 predicted proteins | sample MGYA00580613_ERZ773076 | MGnify/ENA primary metagenome ERZ773076 (study PRJEB29015, sample SAMEA2738005) | human oral metagenome | biome: human oral; feature: human-associated habitat; material: dental | place: China | collected 2057 ...
TGCGCGGATTATTGCCCAGCGTGAAGCCGGCCTTGAGCGTTTTGTCTAGCGACTGGGCTGCCGCGTCGGTCGAATCCTTGATGGCGACTCCACTCAGCATAATCGTCGACATACACAGCAAAATCGCTAGCAAAATCAGCGTTTTGAGTTTTTTCCTGGTGATATGCAACCAGGCACGTTGCACAAATGACATAGATCTCCTTTCTTGGTTCTATGTCAGTGTAGCAGGCGAATGTGAAGGGAATGTGAAATGGGCAGGAATCTTATTTAGCTATAATTTCTGGCTATATCAATTCAAATTCAATCCCAATAACCCCATTCTGCTTTTGATCATAAAGAGAATAAAATTCACTAATCTGCTCCTCCAGCCATTCAACACTCTCGCCACCAAACTTATGCGGATCATTGTGCGAGAATAAATCGTGAAACGCTGCGTAGCGTAGTAAACCAACTACTTCAACAGTGGCAGTTTGGCTGGGCTTGTCTCGATTGGTAAAAACTATTTGGTCACCGATTTGAATTTTCTGGCATTTGTCGTCGTATAGTCGTGATTCGATAGTTTTATTACCAGAGGTGATGGCGTTAAAAGGTTCGGGAGCTAATTTTAATTGATGTATAATCATAGAGACTTAATTATAACAGAACAGATGACGCATAACCACTACTAAAGCGCAAGATATCCCGCCTCACGCCTCATAAACCACCCATTACTTTTGGGTGTTTTATGTTCCTGCTTTTGCTGTTGGGGTGTTTTTCTTTGGCTCGGCGGCTTTTTCGATTTTGGTGTTCTTGATTTCTTTTTTCTAGGACGGAGCCTGCCACGAAGCGAACTCTGGCCTTCTCGATGAGGTTAGGATTGACGTCTTTTTCTTCGGCTGCGACTTTGGATTTGAGCGTGACATGGAAGTAGCCCAGCTCGTTTAAGTGAAGTTTATACCCTTTAGTTAGCAACTATGCTAATTTCTCGCCTAAGATGGTTAAAACGCTATAAATTGATGGGCTATACGTCTAGAATCCTTCTAGGTATTTTTACATTGCCCATATATTGTCTCTCCATTACAATTGAAATATGGTTAAAGTAGTATCAAAAGCGCTTATTAAGAATAAAAATGGTAAATATCTACTGCTTTATAGGGGAGATACACACCCTAGCTTCCCTGGACATCTTGACCTTCCTGGAGGAGAGGTAGAATCGGAAGAGACCTCTAAGACGGCGACTGCAAGAGAAATACAAGAAGAGACTGGTATATGTATATATCCAAATAACTTAAAAAAGCTATTTGTTAAATAGTACAAAAACACAAGACATGTCCTTTTTGAGATAATCATAGATAAGGCTGACATTCCTATTAAACTGAGCTGGGAACATAAAAAATACTGTTGGATGGCGCTATCAGAATTATTAGATACGAGCATTCCAGAGGATGCAGACTCTTATTACATAGATGTTATCGATTATTTAAAGCATTTATCCGAGATTTGATTTGTCCGACATACTTTCCCATACTATGAGCAGACTTCGCACTCTCTTTTTTGACTAAGATAAATCTTCCCAATGTTCTTACTGCCCCCATAGCAAGTCTTATGATGTCTTCTTGATCTCCTCTAATTTCTGGATATATCTGGGCTATAGCATAATTACCCTCACCATAGTAGACTCCTTGAATATAATTATCCTGCCAGGTTTCCCTAAATCGGTAATTTAAAATAGCATTTTTTACTAGACTAAGCTCGTACCCACAGTAGTGAGCTCTCACGCAAAACTCAACATCATTTGTTGAATAGTTAAATTCCTCATTAAACATACCCAGATCATAAACCACATCTCTTGTTACACCTATAGATCCTCCAGCTGCTATTTTTATTAAAAACTGACCAATCTTTTGATCTCTAGGCGCATATCTGGGCAGAACATCAGTGTAATGCGTTCTTGATCCTGTAATCTACGAGAATAGATATCAACCGCTCGCGCTAATTTGCTTAAACCTATAATACGATTTAGGTATGTATGCAATATAAGCTTCGCCCCAAAATGGTAGCAAATGATGCTCACAAACAGAGGTGAAGTTTATTTTACCTGATAAAACTATATCGGAATAGTTGTGTGTATTCTACGCACATTGGGGCTTCTTTAAGCCCCGCCCTATTGTAGTCTTCTGCCAACTCTTTCAAAAGCTTCTCTATAACACTTTCTATTTCTTTATTATTGGCCATTATGGAATGTACCGTACCTTTCTTAATTAAAATTGAATACTACCATCGTACCGCTTATGCAATAAATTTATAAATCGTGTATCATACATGTATGACAACTAGACTTACTGTGCGAGGTATAATTTATAACCCGCAAACTGATAGTGTGTTTGTTCAGAAATTGAAGAAATTACAAGGTAATAATTGGTATTTACCAGGTGGAAAAGTTGAAGATAAAGAATCTCTTATTTCGGCATTAAAAAGAGAAATATTTGAAGAGTGCGGAATTGAAGCGCAGGTTGGCAGATTAGTTTGTATTAATCAGTTTTTTGATAGTAAAAACGATACGAATGTAGTTGCTTTCTTGTTTTTAATCACTAACTACGCAGATTTCATAGACATAGATTTAGCTAAAACATTACATGGCGTGGCAGAAATCGCAGAATTTAAATTTATTTCGCGAGAAAATGAATCTATAATTCCAAAATGGGTGTCTAGTGCAGATAAAAATATTCTTACTGAGAATAATTTTGAACTATGTGGCATAGACTTTTACGATGAGTTTTGATGCTAGTAACTCTCTCGATAAGTAGTCCAAACCAAGTTATAGTAGCTTGATTAATACCCTAATCCAGCGCGACTGGCGTCTGCGCTGTAAATTGTAATATGGAGGTTCTTGGTTTATGTTATTTAGTATAGCATTTGACAGGAAGTATGCGGTTTGGATTTGAAGGATTATTTATCTGGCGGCTGCGTTTGGTCTAAGATCTTCGATAGTTCGCTAATAAGGCCACGCAGTTGAGGATTGCGCAAGATTGCCTGCCGGGTGGCTGGTGTCCATAACGCTATCGTGCAAAATTATCAGACCCCTTACGGGCGGTACGATAATATTTTACTGCCGTTTATCTCCCGATCCGATACGCCCCTAAAATCGTCCTTAAACTCACGCTATGCCGGAAGTTTATATCGTCAATCTTAGCCAAATCAACCCACTCCGGCGTGCCGTTGGTGTAAGTCTTCTCGCTGTCGGTTATGTTGTCGTTATTGATTTGCCCGTGCAGCTGGCTATGGGTGAAGTACAGCTGAATCGACTGGTTAGCTTTCGCTTCAGTGTTGCGCTTGAAGAAAGTAGTTGCCTGGTGAATGATTTTTCTGGCATGATAGTCGGCCCAGTCTCTTCCTTGAATTCGCGGACAATTGACTCCTCGATCGTTTTGCCTTTTTCGACACCGCCGCCAATCAAGCTATAGCCGTCCCATTGCCGACTCGAAAGAATCTTATTATCCTTAATAATGACTGCGTACACGCCTACACGAATATTTGGCTCGTCAACGGGAACGGTGCATTGATTGCCGAAGATATCTTTGCAGATGATGGTTTTAGTCATCTTTACTCCTTATTACAGTAACTTTCTAAAATTATGTCAATCAACCCGCTCGGCAAGTGACATCACCTGATAGCCGTATTGATCAATGTCTTCTTGTTTCCAAAAATTGATTTCTTTCGTGCGTAAAACTTCGCCGACTACGTGACGGACTGTGCGGCCGGTTGGCGTTCCATCATAATTTATCTCAATCAATTACTACGATTCTCTTAGTACCATCCGCCTGCTGATTAATCTATCCTATGCAGCCCAAATAGACCATGAAACCGTCCGCTATTCTTGCTATAATCAAGATTATCCCCATGAACAATTATTCAAACATCCTGTTTCCAGAAATAATCAATGAAGCATTCCCAATTCTCAACGATGCATCATATATTCGCCAGCTGGCGTCTCTCGTGCCGCTTTGTCCTGATACAGCGTTTCATTTGTTTACTTATAACGGGCAATGTTTTGCGCTGGTCATGACAGACTATCCTGACCCGTTTTATCAGAGCAAGGAGCTCAAACAAATTTCTGGAGAATATGAATTTGAGTTCACCCATATTATCAAGCCTTATGCCAACAACCAGAGTATTGAAATTCGTCCGAACGAAGACATGGATGACAGCTTTTTCGTTTCAGACCCGAAAAGCTATCATCGGTATTACTTAGCTGCGGTTAGACAAAATAGCCGTGAACTATAAGTCTCCTGCTTACTAATAAACCGTCAGAATTAACTCCCCGTCCACATACTCTCCCAAAAATACGTCGCTATACGCCTTCAGCCCCTGCTTTTTCATCTCTTTCAGTAGCCACGTTTCGTCCCTGCCAATTACCTGCAAAATGTCAGTTTGCAATTGCCCATCGGTTATCAATGGGAACTTTGGATTCTCTTCCCCTTCCTGCGTGATGATCAATTCACCATCTTGCTCCACCACGGCTCTTTTCACCTTTTTTGTCGAATAGATATTCTGCGTTCGTAGTTTGAAAGATACATCATGAGCACTCAAACCAACTTTCTTGCAGTTTTCAATGTTGATTTTTCCATCATCAATGATTATCAATGCCCTGCCGTCTATCAATTGCTTTGCTTTCACGTTGTACTGTTTTATCCATTTCAATGTCAGCACCAGTGCGCACCATATACACAAAATACCGATGTAATCCAAGATTTGAATGTTATTGTTATAAATCACGCCTCCAATGATGCCGCCCAGCACATAATTCTGCACTTGGTCGCTAGCAGACGATGGCGCCAAATTACCCTTGCCTGAAAGATTAATTATTATCGTCAGGGCAAAAAAGCCAATCAACAATTTTATTGCCACTAGGATGAATCCATCCATGATTTAATCTTAGCACAGACAGCCAGCGCTTCAGTATGTTATACTTGGTGGTGGAATCTTTATGTAAAGCAAGAGCTTTGCGCACTTTGTAGGTATGGGGCTACATCACCCCTCCTGTTGTAGCTATCCCTGTATTAATTTCCATTCTTGACTATCGCCTAAAGCCCTGATATAAAGATAAATTACTCTACTAATTATTTTCGGTAAGAATGTTTTGCTATCTCCAGCTCTTTCTCTGATAGAAGTTCAAATAGCATATCTACTTAATTATTATTGGACTGATTTTTGCCCCTGTCGTGACAGCCGGTCCGCAGTTAACTATTGTGATTGCATTTCTGGTATTTTTCATTTTGTATGATATACTATGACTATAAATATAAAAATAGTCATATAGTATTTAGGAGGAAGTTATGGCCACTGCCTTTACTGATGAAGAAAAAGGAGTAATTAGAAATAAATTACATAAAGTTGCGAAAGAATGTCTTCAAAGATACGGGGTTAGGAAAACTACAGTTGATCAAATGGTGGCTATGGCGGATATTTCTAAAGGTTCCTTTTATAATTTTTATTCCTCAAAAGAAATGTTATTTTTTACAGTCTTAGAAGAATATCAAATAGATACTATGAATCGTTTGACAAAGCAACTAACACAGACATCTCAGATAGGTACAGAACAGTTTGCACGGTTACTTTATGATTTTTATCAAGATTTTCGCTATTCGTTTGTGTATACCATATTTAAAAATCATGAAATGGAATTACTCATAAGAAAATTACCAAAAGAAGTGATAACAAACCATCGTCTGATAGACGATAGAATGGCTGAAAAAGTTGTATCTCGAATCAACATTAAGGAAACTATATCGGTAGAAATTGTATCTGCTTTATTTAGAACGATTGCTATGAGTATATTACACATTGAGGAAATAGGCGAAAAGCAATTTGATACTATATTAAAACTACTTATACAAGGGGTTGTTGAGCAAATTACTAAGGAGGATAATGGTGAAAGAAGCAATTAAAACCGTAAACCTTTCTAAAAAATATGGAACAATAAATGCTGTTGATAAGTTGAATCTGTCAATAAACCGCGGCGAAATAGTAGGGTTTCTAGGGCTGAACGGTGCCGGTAAAACCACGACTATGCGAATGATGTTAGGGCTAATAAAACCCACATCAGGAGAATGTTATCTCCAAGGAAAAATGTTAAATCTTTGTAGTTTAGATATTCGGAATGAAATAGGTTATCTTATCGCGCCCTATTCTTATCCAGATTTAACGGTGAGAGAAAATTTAGAGGTAGTTAGTACACTAAGAGGAGTTACAAATAAAGATAATATTGACTGGGTAATCGAGAAATTAAAACTAAATAAATATGAACATAAGCAAGTAAAACATCTTTCTTTAGGGAATACTGTTCGCTTGGGCATTGCAAAAGCTATTGTTCATAAACCTAAAATCTTAATTCTTGATGAGCCAACAAATGGGTTAGACCCCTTTGGAGTTATTGAAGTGAGAGAATTGCTGAAGGAATTGACGAATAAGCTTGGCACAACTATTCTCATCTCTAGTCATAAGCTGGAAGAAATATATAAAATTGCCACCAGAATAGTAATTATACATGAGGGTAGACTTATAAGAGAAGTCGAAAGTACAGAATTAGACAGGTGCTTAGAAAAAAAGTTACTAGTAAGTGGTGCTGATAATAAGGCCATGAAAGAAGTATTATCTAGCAATGGCTACCCGGTAAAGCTCAAATCAGATCTGGAGGACGATAGTTATTCATTAGAGCTGATTGATACAAAAGCCGTGGAAGCTCCGGAAAAGATCGCTAGATTACTAGTTAACTCGGGTTATCCGCCCAAACTGCTGAGTGTTGAAAAAGAAGATTTAGAAAATTATTTCGTTAGAATACTTAATGACTATAATGGAGAAGTATAAGATGAATAAGATTATTGCCTGCATCTTAATTGAATGGAGAAAGTTAATAAAATCAAAACTTTCTATAATAACTATTTTTGCTGTCTTTTTAGCTCCTCTCGTTGTTGGACTATTTGCAGTTATGATGAAATATCCAGAGTCTTTCAAAAGTCTCGGCTTAATTTCTGCAAAAATGGAGATGATGAGAATAACAGATTGGTCATCATACTTAATGACCTTATCACAAGTGATTTCTGTTGGGGGGTTACTTATTTTTGGATTTACAACATCTTGGGTTTTTGGTAGAGAATACTCTGATAAAACTATGGCAGACTTATTAGCGCTTCCGATTAAAAAAGGTACGATTGTATTATCAAAATTTATAGTTATCGCTTTGTGGAGTTATCTTATATCAATTTTTGCACTTTCGTTAGGACTACTGGTTGGCCATCTAATTAAACTTGATGGTTGGAGCTTAACGGTGATTTTCAAAGGTGTACTTACTTTTGGTTACTGCACTACTCTTACGATAATACTCTCTACTCCGGTTGCATTTTTTGCCTGTTTCGGGAGAGGGTATTTATCACCATTGGCGTTTATTATCTTTACAATTCTTTTCTCCCAGCTTGGTTCAGTTCTTAATTTAGGTGAATATATTCCGTGGTCTATTCCTGCACTTGCGAGCGGTCTTGCTGGTAAAGTGGTGTTTAACTTAGGAAGTATAATTAGTTTATTTGGGGTAAGTATTTTGGGATTTATTGCAACAATAGCTTGGTGGAAATACGCAGACTATAACTAGGATGAGGAGGGTGAGTGTTCTACGGGTTCAGAACCTCACCACAAACCGCATGCCCTGCTCGTGCGGTGTGAAGTCATAATCCAGACCTTTGGTGTCGAGCAGCATTTTCACGGTATAGAGGCCGATGCCGCTACTGTCGGTGTGTTGCTTCGTGGCGGCATTGCTCCGATAAAACGGGTCGAAGACGTGCTGGAGTTGCTGTTTGGTGAGTGGTTTGCAAGCGTTTTTGATAGTCAGCTCATTCTGGTTGCAAGCAATTTTTATCACGCTCCTGGTGTCGCCGTGGCGCACCGCGTTTGACACCAGGTTTGAGATGACGTGACGCATCATGTCACGGTTGGCACGAATGGTCGTCGGCTCTGCATTAACCGCGAAAGTCATGCCGCGCGTTTTTGCCAGTAGTGTATAGTCGTCAACCACTTCGGTAATCAGCTTATCAACCCGCAACTGCTTTTCTTGGCGCAGAGCTTGCTCCGCCACACTGCCAGAGCGCAAGACATCATTCACCATCGCCGCCAAGCGGTCAACCTGCGCTACCGATTCCGCCAGGTACTGATCATGGTTTTTATACTCACCGATGTTGAGTTGCATGTTTTCAAGCATAATCCGTAGCGCCGCCAGCGGCGTTTTTAGCTCATGCGAGGCGGCACGCAGAAAAGCAATTTTTTCTTTCTCAAGCTGGGTGATGCGCTTATTCTCGTGCTCCAGCGAGCGAATTGTTTGCCACAGATTTTGATAGAGCTCGTTAATATTTCGCCCCAGCACACCGATTTCATCACTGCTATTTACTGGATAACGTGCGTCCTTTTCTAGCCGCTGCATGGTCGTCGTCACCGCCGCCATCTGGCGAATCGGCCGCGTCACGAAACGGCTATAGATGTACGAAAACACCAGCGCCACCAGCAGCGAGCCGAGCATGGTGTATGGCAATACGTGTAGCGTGGCAAGCTTGGCTTGGGCAACGGGCGCCACGTCGGCCAACAGCTTGACCGTAACCGCTCGCCCCTGTTTATCCGTCACACTGCCCTGCTGCAAAATCACCGAGCGCGGATCGACCGTTTGCCCGTCAGCAATTTTTACCACGCTAGTATCGACTGGTTTGCCGCTGTCCGTCACGATATTGATCGATTGAAACCCTTGAAAATACTGGTCGCGCCCGTCGATTGTCAGCGTGATGTTGACGTTTTTCATACTCGCAAATTCCTGGCTAAGACGGCGCATTTCCTCAGCCGATTTGCCGCGCAGCTCGGTCGTCAGCGCCGTGAGATTGTCCGCCGCCTGGCGCTCTTTTTGCTGCAGATAAAAGTGCGGTATCAAGGTGTAAACCAGCGCATGCGCCAGGATGATTACTGCTGCGAATAGGCCGATTGACACCAAAAACGTTTTCGGGAATAATTTAAGATTCTTCATAGCGATAGCCCACTCCCTTCACCGTGATGATGCAGTCGAGGTGCAATTTCTTGCGTAAGTTTTTGATATAGACATCAATCACTCGGTCGAATGGCACCTCGTCATCGTGCCACAATTTATCGATGATAGCCTGCCGGCTCCAGACCATGTGTGGATTGTCGACGAGTAATTTGAGCAACTGCACTTCCTTAGGCTTAAGGTGCGCATCAGCACCATCATAAAACCCTTGATAGGCGGCAAAATCCACCGAGGCTAGGCCGCGGCGCCACAAGGTTGTGGCGGGTTGCTGCTGACGGCGAAGCAGCGCCCTGATTCGCTTCTCTAAAATCACCAGTGAAAATGGCTTACTCATATAATCATCCGCCAGCTCGTCAAAACTCGCGATCTGCGTCGGCTCATCGTGCAGCGCCGTTAGCATCAACACTGGCACGTCGCTGGTCTGGCGAATCTGATGCAATGTCTCGATGCCACTCACCCCTGGCAGCATGATATCGAGAATGATGACAGCCGCTCCAGAGTACTTTGTCAATGCCTCTTCGCCACTGGCTGCAGTCAATACGGTGAAACCGCGCTGACATAAAAACTGTTGGGTCCCCGCACGAACATGTGGCTCATCTTCGACAAGGAGAATTACTGGCTGCATACTCTCGTTTTATATCACCTTTGGTTCAATAAGAGCCGACACGCCGTCACGCAGCAGCTGCTCGAAGGATCTTTGCCTGAATGGTATCAAGCTCAGCATCGTCCATTTTTGGCCCCTCGGTCGTCGTCAGCCAGCCACGATAGGTATCATGAAACTCAGCATTTTCTGCCCAGACATCAGTCCGCCCGGCTAAGTCACCGTGGAGCGGGTACAGCTTGGCGTGGACGTGCGCCACACCCGTCCCCTCAAAGACCAACGCGACCCGTGGCGTCGCAAATGCTCGCTCCAAGAGCTTCGCGACCTGACGAACCGCCCGCATAAAATCACCATACACTGCATCATCGATAGCAAAGATGTAATCGCCAGGATTTTGCTTCGGAATCACTACGGTGACCCCTGGTGTATTCGGAAAGGGTGTCAAAAAGGCCAAGAATGTATCGTCCTCCCAGATTTTCCATGATTTGATATTCCCTGCAACAATCTCGTCAAAAATAGTACGGTTCATACTCGTAGTATAGCAAACTTTATACTGCTCATCCTTTATAGCGCATTATAATTAAAATGTAGAATTTACAACTTTTACGTGTGGCTGTCACCGGTTGTACCAGACTATACCAATCCCATAGTATTGCAGACCCTGCCACTTCCGTATATAATTGTATATTACTGAGGATGAGATAAGGAGTGTCCATGAAAGATCAATTAACTCAATCAGGGTTTATCAAACTGCGATGGCTCGTTGGCGGCTTTGTCGCACTTACCGGTTTCGCGGTGGCGACGCTAACGTTGTGGCCGACCAAAAGCAGTGCTCTGCAGCAGGCACACTTCAAGCGACTTGACTACAGTCAATCGGTAGCTAGCATCAATCAGCAGCTCCAGCAGGAAACAAGCAAGCCGGGGCTGCGCCCAGAATGCCGGAGCATCTTCAAGACTCACAACCGTAAAACCGCCAAGGCTGTCCTGCTAATCCACGGGGTGAGTAGTTGCCCCTACTATGCCAAAGGGCTTGCTGAGTATTTCTACCAACAGGGCTACAATGTCTACGCCCCGCGTGTACCAAAGCACGGCTACACCGACAATAAGCGCCACGGTGAAATATCGATCAAAGACATGGGCAACTACGTCAACACGAGCGCCGAACAAATCAGCGGCCTTGGTGACGAAGTTGGTGTTGTCGGCCATTCTGGTGGTGGCACTATGGCAACATGGCTGCTTGAATACGGTGGTGGATTATTCTCGCGCGGGCTCCTCTTAGCTCCATTCTATGAGCCATCCGCCAAAATGCTCCCAAAGTGGCAAGTGCCGTACTTCCGGACCGCCTACGGTTATAATCTTGTCCCTGATAAGTTCACTGCGGACTCAGGTTTATCATACCGCGCATTAGCAAAATACGTACTGATGAAAGAAAGCTACCGCAAGGATCTGCAGGCTCCAGGGGTTAAGCGAATTGCTGTAGTGACCAGCGAGTCAGATGATGCAATCGATGCCGACTTGGCGCGTGGTATTCCGCAGGCAATTGCCAAGACTTCGCGTGCCTCATTTGATCATCATCGGCTACCAAAGAGTCTCAACATCAACCACAACTTAGGGCTTGATAAACCAAACGAAAAAATCTCGCAGAACCTATACCAGCACTACTTCGACCTCTACGCAGGCCGGCCAACTGATAGCTGGTAGCGGGTAGCATCGGGCGAGCATACACTCGCCCGACCTCGCCTCTACTCTTCTATTATAGAAGAGCACACCAAACCTACCGCTGGTGCGTGTTGCTATCAGCTACCCTTGCCTGAGAGATAGCCACTATGTTACAGCCAATTAAACTGCATCAGAAAATCTAGCCGCCCACTCTCAAAATGCCGCACATCCTCGATGCCGTATTTCATCATCACCAAGCGGTCGATGCCGCAGCCAAAGGCAAAGCCAGTATATTCATTCGGATCGATGTCAGCAGCTTTCAGCACATTCGGGTGGATCATGCCGCAGCCTAGCAGTTCGATCCAGCCTTCGCCCGAGCAAACTTTACAATCCGGCTTTTCGCCTTCGCAGAACGGGCAGCTCAGCGCAAACTCAAAACTCGGCTCAGTGAACGGGAAATAAAATGGGTTGACGCGCACATCAAGCCTCTTGCCATAATATTCCTGCAAAAATTCCTGCAGCGTCGCGATCAAATTACCGACATTCACACCTTTGGCGACATACACGCCTTCAACCTGATAAAATGTATGCTCATGCCGTGCGTCCAGGTCTTCATTGCGAAACACCCGGTCTGGCACAATTGCCGCAATCGCCTCGCCTTTCTCTAAATTACCACGGTATTTCTTGAGAATACGATTTTGCATAGTCGAGGTGTGTGCCGGTGCAATCAAGCGATCGCCATTGGCATCAGTCTCCTCGGTCATGAATGTATCGTAATCATCGCGCGCAGGATGGCCCTTCGGAAAATTAAGACTCTCAAACATATGAAACTGGTCGTCGATTTCACGCGACTCTTCTGCTACGAAACCCATGCGGTTGAAGATATCAGAGATGCGTTCAATTTCGGTACGAAGTGGGTGAATTGTACCATGATCGCTGGGCAGGAGCGATGGAATCGGTGCGTTGATATCCATCGGCGCTGTCACGTCAATCGGCGATAGCGTAACCCTCTCCAGGTCAGCGAGCCGCCGGTCTACCGCCTGCTGCAACACCTGTTTCAGTTCATTGACCTGCCGGCCAAACGGGCCTCGCTCGGCTGGCGGGAGCGATTTTATCTGTTCGTACAATGATCGCAGCTCCTCATGGCGCAGGACTTCTCGCGGTGAATCCGACTGCGCGATCATCAGCAACAATTTCTCTCGCCGCGAATCAATCGGTGAACTAGGCACGCCGCCCTCCCTGCAAGAAGAACAACATAATGACCACCGCCGCCAAGATAGCGATCACGATCCACGCCCAGGCTAGCGTCGTCGTCTGTTTCGTCCCTTCTAAATAGGCCGTGTCTTCGACGCCATCGCTCGCTGCCTCATCACGCAGCTGCGAATTTTTGGTTTTTTCACGCAGCTCTGCCGCCACCCGCTCTTGCAACTTACTACGCCGATCTGTTTGATTCATAAATAATCCCATAGGACCAGTATAACAGATATGCTATAATGGCTGGTAATAGTATGTAAAGGAGGGATTACCCAATATGGCCAGTAAGAAGCCTATGACCAAAAAGGCCACCGCTACCAAGTCGGCATCCAAAAAAAAGACAGCCGAAGCAGTCGCTCAACCAGTCGAAAAAGTTGTGGTTGAAGAAGAAATGGTAGAAGTTATCGATACGACAACCAAGGAGCGCGCTCGCACATCACTGCTTCCGGGCAACCTTATCAATATCGTTATCACCGAGCTAGTTGGTACATTTATTTTGACGCTCGTCGCGTTATCAACTGGTTATTTCAACTTTGCACCATTCTATGTCGGCCTGACTCTCGCTGTAATGGTTTTGGCAATCGGTGCCGTTTCTGGCTCGCACATCAACCCAGCGGTGACGTTTGGTCTATGGAGTATGCGAAAGCTAAAGACTGCTCTAGTGCCGTTTTATTGGGCCGCACAATTCTTAGGTGCCATGTCTGCAGTCGTACTTTTGAACGTCCTGTCTAACAACACCTTCTCGCTCAGTTTCGATAGCTTTATGAGCTTCTCATGGGGTATCTTTGCGATCGAGCTGGTCGGTGCGGCAGTCTTTATGTTTGGCTTAGCTGCTGTGCTGTCACGCCAAGAGGTGAAATCAAGCGGCAAAGCTGTCGGCGTCGGTATGTCGCTGACGATTGGTTTGCTTGTTGCCGGCACACTACTTGCACCAGTACAAAATGGCGCATACAAAGCTGCTCGTGAAGGCGTACAGTCTGGTACAATCGATCAAAACAAGCAACACGCCCTGCCACATGAGCTCTACGTCAGCGGTGCAACACTGAACCCTGCAGTTGCTCTTGCGGCTACCGAAAAGACCGATAGCCAGTTGAAGAACGGCGCTGCTGCACCAGCGGAAGGTGAGAAGAATTATAGCCGTCTCAGTCTTGAGGTAATTACTGCGACCCTCATCGGCGCAGCACTCGGTGGTAACTTGTTCCTGCTGGTCAACTACCGCTCAAAAGCTGAAAAGCTCGCCAACTAATAGCAGCGAACGCTGCATTGCAAAACCCCCTAAGGTTCAAGTAGGGGGTTTTAGTTTGATCACTACTTAGTCATAGTCATTCTCCATGCGGCCGGTCAATCAGTTGCGGGTCTGTTTGCTTCTCACTCCCGGCGATCCGAACAATGTCTTTATCGATTTTGGCAAGCTCCTTATACGAATTATTGTAGTGATTGACTGTAGTCGAAAGCGATTTGCCCATCCGGCTCATCAAATCATCAAACTTCTTTATGTGCGCGCCCAGCAGGCCGACCCTCACTTGAATATCGCGGGCCTGCTCTTCTATCTGCAGACTACGCAAGCCCTGAAGCACAGTCTGTAGATAAGCCAAAAAGCTAGTCGGGCTGACAATGATCACTCGCCTATCCCGAAATGCGTACTCGATCAGGTCTCTGCTTGAGCCGCCATTCCCCACATTATTGATCAACAAATCATAATACAGCGACTCACTCGGGATAAACATAAAAGCAAAATCCATAGTCTGCTCGGCTGGCCGAATATACTTGGCGGTCTCATCTATGCGCGCCTTTAGGTCAGCCTTGACCTTTAAGAGCAAAGTCTGCCTCTCGGCCTTATCCTGCGCATTAATCATTCGATTATAATTTTCCAAAGAGAACTTGCTGTCAATCGGCAAAATCTTCCCCTTATCCAGAAAGACAACTGCATCGACGATCACACCATCCCGAAAACTATATTGCATTTGATACTGAGTGGCTGGTAAGACGTTATCAAGCACACTCTCAAGATAAAACTCACCAAATACCCCTCGCTGCTTAGGGTTAGACAGCACGTTTTGTAGGGTTTTCAGATCAGTCGCCACATCGACTACCCGCCGGTTAGTCTCGTCCAACTTTGCCAGACGGTTTGCGACATCAGCCACCAGACGAGCGCTCTCCGATAGCTGCTTCTGAACCGAAGTCTGCACTGTGTGGCTACTACGTTCAAGCCTCTCATTCATTGAAGTCGATAGTTGGCTGACAGCCCGGCTCATTTCTACCATGTCTGTTTTGAGAAGATCGACCGCAGAAGTTTGCCGTAGCTCTTTCAATCTCGCCATGGCCAACCACACTAAAACTGCGAGCACCACTACCGCTACGATTAATAGACCGACTAGTACAATCAACGTATCCATATCTCTAGTGTAGCAGAGTCAAGTAGGCACTAAGCCAACACCAAGCGGGCCAGGACAGCGAACAATAATAGCAAGACGATTGCGACGCCGTTATGCTTTGCTTGATTCAGCCACGCCAGTGTGGCATAAACTAGTGTCATCACTACAACAGTCAGCCCAAGCGACCACAGCCAAAAACCGTTTGTCCAGATGGTCATGCCCCACAGAGATACTGCCGCAGCAAGCACTACCAAAAGCGGCCGCCGCACCCCTGTCACCGCCAGGAGAGGCAAAAGAAGCATATTGACCAACAAGAGCGCAATGTCACCGCCCAACATAGTGCTGTGTGCACACATTCGCACGTTCGCCGAAGCACCACTACAAAACAGTGGCGTCAACATCAATTTATCAAACGCTAGCGACAATACCCATGCCATCACACCACCACAAGCAGCAATCAGTACGATACGACCAAACGTCGTCTTGCTCATCGTGTATGTGTAGCTCGTCTGCTGATCATGAAAAAACGTCGTCATTAAACTCATGGCTATTCTCTTTACATTTGGGATCGTAGCATACATTTGCAAAAATTGCAAATAGAGGTATTATATAGGTTTTTTCACTGGTCGTAGCGGCCTATACCAGACAATACCACTGCAAGCGATTATCAAACCGCCTATCACATCGAGTGGTGTGTGCACCAGGGCCAGCACTCGGCCAACACACACCGCCAACGTCAATACCAGGCAGCCGACTGCCCAGCCTCGACACCGCGCCCCGTACCAAACGGCTAGCGTGATCGCCATCGTAAACAAGGCATGGTCAGATGGAAACCCTGGGTTGTTCAGCGACGACGCACCGGCATTCACCCCAAGTAGCTCAAACGGGCGCTGTGCACTCGGCTGATACAACAAGCCAGCAATCTTCGCAACCACATAGGCGGTCAGCCCAGCCATCAATACCCGCGCATACACTTGGTATTTCTGGTGCCTCGGTACGAATCGTATTAGCGTATACACGCCAATCAGCACAACTGGCACCACAAGGCCATCGGCAATCAATTTTATAATAAGTTCCTTGGTCATGACTGTTAGTATACCCCGTACTGGCAGGAAAATAAACTTGAAAAGTCGATATCAGCGTAGTATAATCTTCCTAGACACTGGGGTGTCGCCAAGTGGTAAGGCAACGGGTTCTGGTCCCGTCATTCGGGGGTTCGAATCCCTCCACCCCA
>ERZ773076.705-NODE-705-length-16112-cov-5.634178_pt1 | contig 16112 bp, 20 predicted proteins | sample MGYA00580613_ERZ773076 | MGnify/ENA primary metagenome ERZ773076 (study PRJEB29015, sample SAMEA2738005) | human oral metagenome | biome: human oral; feature: human-associated habitat; material: dental | place: China | collected 2057 ...
GCCTTCTCACCGGAATGGATAGAAACGCGGTGCGAGCACCTCAGCGAGTGGGCTGCACCAAAGCGGGTCGACTACTAGTCAAAAGTTAACTACCTTGAGCGGATCGACTCCAGTTAGCGTGGCTCCATAAAGATTCCCAGAATACTGCCGCCTGCGGTGACTAAGGAGGTATCCCATGAAGCAGGTCCGCATCTGGTGTAGTGCCACAATTGGGGTTTTGTTGATCCTCGGGGCCAGCATTCCCGCTCAAGCTGATTCCAATGACGATGGCTATGTGCAAACACTCGTTCAACACGCATTCGAAGGCAAACTCACCGCACAGGAAAAGGCCTACCTGATCTCCGAACATCAGGATGTTGCAGCACAGCTTCCCGACCTCAGTGAGGCTCAGATGGAAAGTAAGTCATCTGCAGAAACCGTCAACAGGCCCGAAAACAGCACGGGCGAAGCTGAGGCAGCCTCGAGCGCATGGTGCAAAGTTTTTTCGGGCTCAGCAGCTAATAAATCGCTCCTGGGGTTCACCATCTACGTTTTCAACCACAGTGTCAGGGTATGCGGCGACAACTCCGTGATCACGAAACACGACAAGCCAAGATACTGGCTCGAAAAGCAAGACATCCTCATCGACTCGTGGGAGATTGTCGATAACTACGTCACTGGCGTCGGGACCACCAAAAGCACATCCCGAATTCAACTCAGAGTTAAGCACTGCGTGCTCAAGTACGGCTGCTACGCAAATTACTACCCCACCGGAACAGTAGTGGCTTCAGCAAACGGAACAGCACAAATTTCGACGGCTTCGAACTGACACGACCCGAAAAGAAATACGGCAAGCAATGCATGTGATTATTCGAGCAATTCTCTCAACTCTGATCTGCCTTCTCCTTCCACTCCTGCTTGCTTCCTTCATTTCCCTCGGAGGGGTCAATATCGGAGTGGTGGAACTAACGCTCCTCTACGCCATGGTCATTGGATGCGTGATCTACAGCTGGCGATACTCCAAGCGGAAGAAAGAACGCCGCCTCTCACGAGAGAAAACCGATGCCTGATGGCGACAGGCATCGGTTACATCACATGCCCCATTCTCAACGGCATGACCATCGGTTGTTCTCCGGGAAAATCAGCGCCCCTAGTCAAAGTTTTTCGGAGAACAACCGATGTCGCCTCGAACAGCGCGAGGAAGCGCCAGTGCTCAAGTCGAAACCACTCGAAACCTGAACGACGAACCCCACCCCTAACTTCCCAGAGACCCGCAAGATAGTTCGACATCCCCTGCTTGCTGACACCCACAGGACGGATTAACCCTAACTACCCCCAGCAGGTTGATCCGCGACGCGAGGAACGAACGACCCGCACCGAAGCCGCTCCTGACACCCGGACAGCAGCCCGGCCACGCGCCCCAGCCTGCCCGGGCAGGACATAGAGTTGACGGCATGATCCTGATCGTCGTGAAATATCCCGTGAAACCCGAGCTGGCTGATGATTTCATCGAGGCGGTGGAGCCGTTCACCTCCGCTACCCGCGCCGAGCCCGGCAATAAATGGTTCGAGTGGTCCCGCAGTGTCGAGGACCCAAACGAGTTCGTTCTCGTCGAGGCCTTCAACGACGACGCCGCCGAAGCCCACGTCACCTCCGACCACTTCAAGGCCGGACTCGACACCATGCGCCCCTTCCTGACCGCCACCCCCAAGATCATCTCGCGCACCGTCGACGGTGACGGCTGGGACGCCATGGGCGAACTCCGAATCGATTGAGCCCACCGCAGTGAACCCGCCCGGCCTTCTCACCGGAATGGATAGAAACGCGGTGCGAGCACCTCAGCGAGTGGGCTGAGCCGAAGCGGGTCGACTACGAATGCATGAAAGAAAACGAAAAACCGGACCGCGAGGGAATCACATCACCGGGAGCGAGGGGATTGCTCCGCGGTGATGGTTCCCAGCTTCGAGGCTACTCGCCTGGAAATACGCGGTCCGGTTTCCCGCACGTTCACATGAGGGCCTGAGCACCGGTGTTCGGCAGTCCGGCCTTGCGGGGGGCCGGGGCCTCCGTAGCCTCGGCGCTTCGGGTCTCCTTCGTCGGAGTGGCGGACGTGGTCGCTTCAACGGGCTTCCGCTCCCCGCCCCTGGACGTCTTCTTCTCACCGGAGTTGGCGGCCTCGTTGGCCGAGACAGCGTTGACACCACGGGCGCTCTGCGCGTTTTCTGCTCCTGCTCGTCCAGCTCCCCCGTCGCTCACAGTCAGTCCTGCGGCCTGCGGGTCACCGTAGGTTGCGAAGTTCTGGGTGGCGTACCAGCTTCCACTTCCCGCGCTGTAGGCAATCCCGATTCCCAGGGAGTCCGCGTTGGGGTCGGTCATGTTGGTGTAGTGGCCCGGCGAGTTCCGCCACTGCTCGAACAGCAGCGCGCCGACGTCACCGCCGTCGCTGCGCCACGCGACGTTCTCAGAGCCTCCCTTCCAACCCTGCGGGTAGTGGTCGGTGAAGTTCGGACGGTGCTCCATCGAGTTCCGGGAGGCCATCTGCTCGGACCAGTCCTGTGCGACCGCATCCAGCTCAGCGATCCGGGTCACAGGCTTCAGCCCCAGACCGGTTCGCAGTTCGTTGACCTTGTTCAGAATTGTCCTGGCGTACTCCGCACCCTTGCTGTTGACGTCCGCTGGGAGAACGGCGGGCCGTTGTGAGGTCACCTCGGCGTGAGCAGCCAAGGAGAAAAACGAAATCACAGCGGCCAGCAGCGCCACCAGAGACAGACGAGCCATCTTCATCGGCTTCATCAGCAGTCCTCTCAGTTGGGGGGCAAACACCTGTTCATCCAATCACTTCCCTAATTTTTTTTCAGGTTCCGATACGTAATTTTCAGACAGAAACGAGCGCCAAACCCCCTTTAAACGGGGCTTGGACCCCTCCAACCGGCACCTGAGAAGCCCCAAGAAAATCTCAGGATATGGGTGCTTTGAGCATCCACGATGCTCATCTGGCCGAAAGGCTGACAGGCGGAAGCGACATTTTCCAGACCTCGAACCGACGGTTTCCGCGGCGAACGCCTCCACATCTAAGTGCCACGGCACGCACCAGGGATTCGCTCACGGGATCCCGGGTGTCGACTTCGGTGCGTCACGGATTGAAACGGACGAACGACCTGCATCCCTGCCCGGGGAGGTCGCGGATCTCGGTGAAACCGATCGACTCGTAGAACGCCCGCTGCCCCGGTTCGGCGTCGGTCAGGAGCACATGCTGGCGCACCCGATTGAAGGGGGCGAAGGCCCGGTTGACGAGCGCCGTCGCGATTCCGCGACGCTGGAAGGAGGGATGGACAAGAACGTCCCGCAGGTAGGCGATGGTGGCCCGATCGGAGACAATGCGCGCCAGGCCGATCAGTTTCCCTCCCGACCTCGCGGTGACCACGACCGCCGAGTTCTCCAGCCCGCGGATCAGCGCATCCAGGTCGTCGGTGTAGGCGACCCATCCCACGGAGTCGTAGAGCATCCGCGTCTCGTCGCGGGACGGGATCCGATCGGCGTCGTAGGTCACCTCGTCGTCACACATCACGCACCCAATTTTTCTTCACATCCACAGCCTGCACGATCTGTACCGCAGGGGCTGTACTTTTTGTATCATAGAAGACGTTCCATCTGTATCATAAGACTTCATGGAGTACCGTCCGCGAGTCCTTGATATGGTCCTGGACGATTTGATGCCCGGGCTTCCCGCGATCGCCCTGGATGGCCCAAAGGGGGTCGGCAAAACTGCGACCGCTTCCCGCCGCGCCAGCCGCACCTGGGCCCTGGACTCCGAATCGCAGCGGGCAATAATCGCGGCCGAACCCTCCCGAGTGGCCGGGTCGGGCACCACCTTCATCGACGAATGGCAGCACGTGCCCACCGTCTGGGACGTGGTTCGCCGGGCAGTCGACGACGGCGCCCAGCCGGCCTCTTTCCTGCTAGCGGGAAGCGCCACCCCCAATCCCCGGGCCCCCATCCACTCCGGGGCGGGCCGGATCGTGTCACTTCGCATGAGACCCATGGCCCTGTGTGAACGGGTGGGTGCACATCCCACGGTCTCCCTGAACGCCTTATTGCGGGGAGAAGCTGGGGCACTGAGCGGGGATACCCCCGCCGACCTGAATCACTATGCCCACGAAATAGCCGCCTCGGGCTTCCCTGGAATCCATGGCCTACCGGAACGCTTGCGCAGAATGCAGCTGGACGGCTACCTGCAACGACTGGCTTCGAAAGAATTGAGGACGGAGGACGATCCGGTCCTGCGACGCCCCGAAACCCTCATGTCCTGGTTGCGGTCCTATGCGTCAGCCGAATCCACCACGACCACGTATGAGAAAATCCGCAACACCGCGGCAATCGGCGATGGCACCCCTCCGAATCGGCCCACCACGCTTCGTTACCGCGACTGGCTCACGAGCATGTGGCTCCTGGACCCCGTCCCCCCATGGCAGCCATTGGGAATCAACCTCGGGGCGCTGGCTTCCTCCCCGCGTCATCAGTTGGCGGATCCAGCATTGTCGTTGCGTTTGCTGAATGGTTCAGCGAGAGCCCTCCTGCAGGGGCGTGACGACGTGGTCCTCCCCGGCTGCGCTCCTTTGTTCGGGCGTTTGTTCGAGGCTTTGACGACACTGACCGTTCGCGTGTGCGCACAGGTCTCGGATGCTGTGGTCTCACATCTGAGGACGAAACGTGGTGATCACGAGATCGACCTGATCGTCGAGGGCCCCGAGAGGGAGCTGCTCGCGATCGAGGTGAAACTCACCTCTGCGATAGGCGACGATGATGTTCGTCACCTGAACTGGCTGCGCGACAAGCTGGGCAGTCGGCTCACAGATACGCTCGTCGTGACCACAGGGCCCGCCGCGTATCGTCGCAGGGATGGGATAGGTGTCGTGCCACTCGCTCTTCTAGGGCCCTGACACCTTGGCGCTCTTCCCCGAGCGGTCGCGACTCCACAGCATCGGGGCGGTCCCGATGACCGGCTGAACCGATCAAGGACCGCCCCGATTCACGAGCGTCGGATTGCCGTCGTCAGGATTCGACGAGACCCGCCCCAGCAGGATCCTGATACGTGGCGAAGTTTTGGGTTGCGTACCAGGAATTGGTGGCGGAGTTGTAGGCCAGGCCGATTCCCAAGGCATTCAGATCCCGATTCACCATGTTTTCGTAATGGCGCGGCGAGTGTAGCCACTGCTCGAAGATCATGGCGCCGATGTCCACGCCGGGAGCATCACCGCTGCGCATGGCGACATTCTCCGCAGAGCCACTCGCTCCTGCCGGGTAATGGCTGCCACGATCTGGTCGGTGGGACATGAAGTTCCTCGCTGCCATCTGCTCGGACCAGTCCTGGGCGACCGCATCCAGCTGGACGTAACGGGTCAAGGGTTTCAGCCCATGGCTGGCACGCAGCTCATTGACCTTGGTCAGGATGGTCTGGGCATACGCAGCACTGCTTTGAGTGACTCCCGCAGGGGCTTCAATGACCTGGGCAGGCACATCCGATCCAATGACAGCGCCCTGGGCAGCCGGGGCCGCGACAAGGGGCACGGCAGCCAGTAGGGCACCTGCGAACAAACGCGTCATTTTCATGAAACAGTCCTCTCGTGGCTAGGGAAAATGGACTGCCTCCACCACAACACAACCACGGAGGCTCACAGAGCCGTGATGAGCCGGGCACCCACCGACCGAACGACGACTAACTATGGTTAAGTGTGACCTGACTAGGGGTTTCATTAACCTGAATCACAACCTGAAAAAATCTCAGATTGTGTGACTTTCCGGGCGTGTCGCGGCCCCCGTCGGCCTCTTGACCACCGGGAAGAAGCTGCGATGAGCCTGATCATTCACGATGACCCACGCATCGGGGCGGCCCAATGATCGGCTGAGCCGATCCGGACCGCCCCGATGTCGCAGACGTTGATTCGACCTCGTCAGGAGACGACGAGACCAGAACCGCCCGGGTTCTTGTAGTTGGCGAAGTTCTGGGTGCCGTACCAGGACTTGGTGGACGAGTTGTAGGCCAGGCCAATGCCCAGCGCGTTCGCGTCGGGAGCGACCATGTTGGCGTAGTGGCCCGGTGACTTCCGCCACTGCTCGAAGAGTCGAGCGCCGATGTCACCGCCCCCGGAGCCGCCTCGCATGGCGACGTTCTCCGAGGCCGTGCTCCACCCTTGCGGGTATTTGCTGGAGAACTGTGGCCGATGCGACATCGAGTTCCTTGATGCCATCTGCTGGGACCAGTCCTGGGCGATTGAGTCCAGCTGTACGTAGCGCGTCACGGGCTTCAACCCGAGGCTGGAGCGCAGCTCGTTGACCTTGACCAGGATGGTGCGCGAGTATGCGGCACTGCTTTGCACGACCGCCGCAGGGGCACCCTGCACGGCGACCTGAGGCGCATCCGATACGGCGGAGGCCTGACTTACCGGAGCCGCGACAAGCAGCACGACGGCCAGCAGGGCACCCGCGAACAAACGCGTCATCTTCATGAAGCAGTCCTCTCTTGTTGAGGGAATTTGGACTGCGGAACACTCCAGCACACGATCGCGGGCCTCGTCGGCGCTTTGGCACGACAAGCCCGGAGGTTGACAAATACGCCCTCGCGACCCATTCACCGTTTGACTGGCCCTTTTGCCCGGTCGATGGACGCGTTTGAAAATTCGTCACCCCGCTCGGCTTCTCGGGCGTGTCAATAGAGGCGACGCCCCCGCGGAATCTGTCGCAGCTCTAAAGCGATAAAACCATTTATATTTCCGATGTCGCGGGCTCATCGCCGGACGGCGGAATCACGCGAATCACCGTTGTTTCCGGCCCTCCGCGCCGTCACCACTGACCAACTTCTTGGACGAAAGTGAACTGACTCTCCGCCAGGGAGGTGCGATTCTGGGGGCTGCGGCATTCTGATGTCATCAAGCCCGTGGCGAAGGACTTCACGTGCGCGAGCTGGAGCGCCGTGACGTGGTGTTTCTCGCGTATCGAGAACACCGAGAGGCGTGATCCAAGGAGGTGATCCGATGGTGGAGGAAAGGCGAGAACTGGAAGAGGCGGGATACGCAACTCTGGGGCAGGCCGTGGCGGGGCATGTGATGATCTCTGTGGTCATCGCTCCTCTGGTCGTGGGGGTGTTGTGGCTGCTCGGCCTGATCATGCAGCCGGGCACCGGCGTCGGCGCCATTGTGGTGCTGGGGCTGGTGACGACTGTGGCCAGTGAGGTCCTGATGGCTCTGGGTGAGCGACCTGCGGTGGTGCGCGCCCGGCATTCGGCTCCCGGGGGCTGGGCCTATGCCATGTGGATTTTCGTAGTGCCGCCGCTGGTGGGTTTCGCCGTCGGGTGGTGGGAATCGCCCCGCGTCGCGGTGCCGACGGCCCTCGCTGCTCTCATCGTGTTCTGGGCCGTTGGCCTGTGGTCACAGCTGTGGAAACGGGGCGACAGCCAGGCCGAGGCGCGCGCTAAGTGGGAAGCCGCGAAAGAGATGACCGCGGAAACGTTCAGAGAGGACAAACTCAGCGACGGCTGGGTGATTCGCAGGGATGGCCAGGGCGACGATGATTTCCAGGAGGACATACCGCTGTGGGCGAGCGTGCTCAGTCGGCTGCTGTCGTCGCTGGTCGGGGTTCCGTTTCTCGTCGGCGCGCTGTATCTCCTCAGTTGGCTGCTGCACCTGGATCTCGGTTTCGGGACCGCGCTCCTGATCGGCTTCGCGACGACAACGACGAGCAGTGTGCTTGTCGCATTGGCGGAGCATCCGGCGGTGGTGCGGGCCCGGAATCCGAGGCCCGGCGGCTGGGCCTATGCCGTCTGGATTTTCGTTTTTCCTCCCATCGTTGGGGCCGCTATCGGCGGGTGGCAGGCACCCGAGCTGGCGCTGCCGTCGGGGCTGGCCGCTCTCGTCGTGTTCTGGGCGTCGGCGTGTACCGTCAAACCGTGGCGAAGGGCTTTGCGCAAGGCCGATTACCAGGCCACGTGGGAAGCGACCAGGAAATGGTTGCAGGAAACCGAGGAGAACAGCTGATCCATGAACGGTTTCGGCGCCCACGGCCTCTGCCGATGGCTTCTTGGCTCATCAGCGTGACACCTGGTCGGGGCGACGGTGCGGGCGACGGCGCGTGACAGTTCCCAGGAATCTGGGCGTCCGGTATCCGCACACAGCGCCGCCGTCATCAGTGATCCTTGATTTTCTTGATGTCGGGAGGCAGCGTGTCCCAGTCCCACTCCTTGACCCACGTCCCGTCCTTTTCCACCACACGGGATGTTCCGATATCACCAGACAGCAGCCACAGCACGTCGGCGTCCTCCTGCCACACCACCCCCACCGGGTGCGCGCTTAGGAGATAGCGCTGATCGTCGCTCCACACCACCTCGCCCGCCGAATTCTTGATCACCGGATACACATTGCGCTTCCCGTTGATCTCCTCCGAGAGAAACTCGGAGGTGTACCGCCCGGACGATGACGTCCGAGTCGCCCCGTCACGCAACACAGCCGGTTCCACAGCAAACAACACACCCCACACCCACCAGAACACCACCGCCGCCACCCCCACGACACCCGCCACCAAGACCCACGTCCTCGCCCTCATCGCTACGGCCAGTCCTTCCTGCTCATCGCGACACACCGAACATCAACGATCACCGCGCTGTTCCCTTCTCACCCGATCTGGACACCTCGCATGTCCCAACGCCACGACCCCGGCAAAGGCCCTCGTCACGATCCGTGAAATAGCGGCCTCGGCACGGACAGCTCCTGCGCTGCGGCCCGGTGCACTCAGACGCCCTCCCCTTCCGGCCGCTCGTAGGTGAGTGTGGCGGGTCGTTGATGCAAGGGCTCGCGGCCCCGCGATGGGATGGGTGGTGTGAGACATCCCCTCAAGCAGGGGCCACGAGCTGTGGTCAAGTCTACGTGTTCACGGTGCACGGTGGCGAGTGTGAGTACTAACTTGTCCGACTTTGACGCGATCAGCCTGCACTGATCGACGACGGGCGATGGTAGGAAGCGACGAGACCCCACGCCGGCCACCCCGACTGCAGGGTCGCCTCACGCCCGCCATCCGCCCGGCCTCGGCAGCAGGTCAACAACACCAACCGGACGCGGCAACACAACGCGACCACCCAAGACACCGCGCCCAACTACGAAGAGCAGCTTGAGGGTTCGCGGTGGTTTCAGGCCCTACCCCCTGGCACGCCGTCCTAACAAGCCCTGTTGTGTCGGTTTTACACGCCACCCCTCCTCACCCCCTCCAACCAGGGGACAGAACCTATCCTCAATGGGGTAAAACCTCTAGTCACGTGCCATACACACCTGAGGCTGTTTTCGATCGTTCTCCAACACCCCTGTCCGAGGGTGTCTCCACGATTCCCAGTCGCAGGGAGCTGGGCGTCTTCGTCGCGTCCTGGCTCAACCGGTTTAGGAAGGGTTTTCTTCTTGTATGAATGTCATCGGGTTTTCTCCTAGGACCTCCACCGATTGCATTTTTTTCGGGCCAGTTTGTTTTCTCTCCCGTGAAGTTGATTTTCAGGCGTTCGTTGTCGGGTTTCCAGGTGATGACCTGCCGGGTTACCGTGGTCACCTCCTTTTCCTTCTCCCCGCCGCTCGGGGTTTTCCGTAGCCATCCCGCTATCACCCTGCCCGCGTCGATTCGACCGCGCAGCAGCCGCCGCCGGAGATGGTCTCTGAGCTGCTCTGCTTCCGGGTATTTCGCCCCAGCTGTTTGCCGGGAGCGTCGATGTCGCATTCGTTCGGGGAACCGGGTTTCCGGAAGGTATTGACGATGTGCAGTTGAAAAACCTCCGGATCTTTCTTCTGGGCCTCGACCAGCAGCGGCACCTCGGTCTCGGGCACGAAACAACTCTCGGAGATGCCGTTGGAGAGCAGCAGAATCCCACCGCTCAGCCCCTCCTCGAAGGCCTGGGTGACGTTGCGTTCGACCGTTCCGACCTCGAGGTCACGGATGTCACGCCACGGCGCAATCCCCCCGACGCGCAGATAGGTTTCGATGAACTCGGCATCGACGGCCCCGCTCCCCTGATGGTAGGAAATGAAAACGGGGCCGGTGCCCCGCACCGGGGGTCGTGATGACGTCATTGCAGTTCTCCTTTCGTGGCCCCGCTCATCACTGACGGACGAGGCCGCCGTTGCCTTGCCACCGGTGGGGAGATTCCTTCCCGTTCGGGAGCGCAATCGAAGCCTGGGCGACATCACCACACCCCTGAATCCGTATGTGTTGTGAGGGATGATCCCTCAGATTGACGGAAGGAGACACACCATGCTGTGGCGTTGGTGACATGACGAGCAGCCGAGGCTGCACACCGCAATCTCATCGTTCATGGGGCGAACCTCAGGGTTCGCCCCACGACCACATTCCCGGGTGCCGCTGGATCCGAAAGTCGGGTGACGGGAAAGCCCCGTCCTCAGGATTCAGGAGGTGAAAGCTCATGTTGTGGAGCTGGTGATGAGCCGAACGGCCCGGGCCGTAACATCAACAAACCGCGGGGTGCGCGATGCGCACCTCGCCTTCACGTTCTCACGACCTCGGGTGGAGCAACCACCGTTCGGCGACGGTGAGGCCCACCCAGTTCTTCCACTCGTCCGACCCCACCGTGCGCAGCAGACCACGGCAGGCCTCGGCGTCACGTTTCCGTCCGGCCACCTCCCATCACGCAATCGCCTCCGTCAGGGCCGCGACCGCTCCGGCACGCAATTCCAGGTCATCGGCAGCGGTCAGGAGCCTCAGCGCGCTCACCCCCCGCACCGACCAGCGGCGCGTTACCGCCGCCGGTTCCGGAATGTCCAGCCGGGTCGTGTCGTGGCACACCCGAAGCGACATCCCGGCGTCCGCGTCGCGGTCCCGTTGCAGCCTGGCCGTTTGCGCCGCCGTCCCGGTCACCGACCCACCCCAGCTGCGGGCCTGTGGGTCGTAGTCGAGCTGGCCGCTCAGCACCGGTTCGGGGGTCTCTGCGGACAGCAGGTCGAAACCGAGCCGGTCGCCCTCACCCAGGGCAACCCACCGAACCAGCGCACCTCCTGCGGCCCGTCCACCGCAACCGCGCAGTGGGCCGCACCATTGACGTCGAAGTCCAGCACCCATCGAGCGTTGTTCTCGTCCGTTCCCACCCAGCCGCGAGGCACCTGCTCCCAGTCGACGGTCACGGATTCGACGAGCGCTCCCCATTCCCCTGCGCCCGCCGCCAGGGCAAATTCGGGCCTGAAACGGTCGATGAGTTCAGCGTCCAGCCGCTCAGGTGGTGCGGTTTCCGCCCCGACGGACCAGGTGGCCAGCAGTTGGCGCGCCCAGTCGCCCGAGTCCCCGGTCATCGGGGACTGGTTCGCGACCTGCTCCAGCGCCTCCCCGAGCAGCCCGACCAGGGGCGTGAAGTCGTCCTCGTCACGGTGGTTGTGGAAGTACCTGCACAGCTTCGCCAGTTCGGGCAGCGGGTCGGATTCGTCCGCGAGATGCCCGGTAAGCGAAGCCACCAGCGTCAATTCCTCCAGCCGCAACAGCCGCCAGTCGAGCGGCAGCGGCGACCATTCCTGCAGCCACCGAACCACCCCGAGCCGCACCACCGCCTCGGACATGTCCTCGTCGTCGGGCGCGAGAGGCAGTTTCCCAACCCGCCCCGGCCCATCCCACCCGGCTGCCTGCGACGCGAGCCCGGCCACCGCATTTCCGTAGAGGTCGGCCAGCTCCTCACGGGACACCTCGACGTCAGCCACCAGGCAGCAGGGCGCCTCCTCGGGTTCGGCGGGGTTCACCGCGACGACGACGGTTTCCAGGGGCAGCGTGACGTTCCCCGCCGGCGCCGGTCCTCCAGCTCCTATCTGCACCGGGCCACCACCGAGCGCCTCGATGACGATCTGTTTGTCGGTTCCACTCATTGTTTCCAGTCCTGATCCATGTGATGACACACCTCGTCGATGCTCGGAAGCCCCAGCTCGGCGGCGGCGCGCGCATACTCAGCGGTCGCGTCCTCGTCGCCCCGGACAACCGCCCGGGCGCGTTCCTTATTGGCGCGCAGCCATTCGAGGGCGCGCCCGAACATCACCAGCCGGTCGGGTTCCACCGTCCCGCCTGTTTCCTCCGGCGGGGTTTCGTCCTGGTGGACGCCCGTCAACCGACGAGAATCCCTGCGTTGTTTCTGGCCACTCGGGATGCCCCCGTAGATGGCCCACCTGACGATTTTCGACGCCTTCGCCTCGGTGACGGGCCTGCCGGCCATGTCCAGCCGGAAACACTCGTGCCAGGCGCGGCGCATGGCATCCTGGTGGGCCTCCTCCATCTTTTCGGCCCATTTCAGGTGCTGCCCCTGAAGGGTCCGCCCGGTGAAAGTGGCGATCATCGCCTGGGCCAGCGCCGCAAGTCCGGCATGGATCCCCTCCCATTCCAGGGTGGGATCGCCCTGTGGATCGGCCTCCTCCTCGAGCGGCAGAAGATCGTCGTCCCAGGCGCGTTTCCCGGGTGTGGCGCCCGGGGGCTTCCATCCGGGACACGACGGCCCGTTCACCAATCCGACGTACAGGCTTCTCAGCGCAATCCTGGCCGATTCGTCGATCAGCCCAAGCCTGGCGCACGCCCGGGAAACTTCGCGTCGCGCAATCTCATCGGCACTCCCCTTCACATACGATTCTCGCGCCGCGAGCGAAAACCGAGAAAAGACCGAGCGTTGCAGACCGAGGAAGACGTTCTCCCTCTCCTCGACCACCAACGGCGAGCGTTCATTCTCACCCAGCCCGTAGCGCCCATAGGGTTCGGCGGCCAGGCTGGCGTGTCCCTCGTCCTCCCAGAGCAGATCGTAGAGTCCCTGGTATCCGGCAAACTCGCGCCTGCCCATCCGCCTGCCCAACGGGACGCTGTTGCGCAGGAAGGCCTCCCACACCGACTCGACTTCCATGCCGGTGAGCACCACGTCCTGTCTCCACGTCGATCCGATGGCGACGGCGAGCGCCTCGGCGATCCGGCTGACGGTCACGTCCAGCTTCTGCTGGCGCGCCCGGGCCATGGCGTCGTCGACTCCGCTCCTCAGCAGGGCCAGCAGTTTCTCCACGACCTCACGTCGCACCTCGAGCCATGACAACAGCTCCCGGCCACGGTCGTCGTCGATTCTCTCCCCCCGCCCCACACCAACCCACGCGGGTTCATTGGCGATACGGGGGTGCAACAGGCGTTTGACAATGAGGTTCACGGTCACGCCACACCCCCTGGGGGCGTACCGTGGCCATGTCGGCAGCCGCTCCACCCACTGCCCGCACCACTGCACAAAGGACGTGGACATCAGTCTCCTTCCGTCACCATCCATTGACGGACATTACCCGGAGACGGTCGGGACAACGGATTCTTCTCCACGCCTTCAGAAGTCTGATGACCAAAGCTAATATCTCGCCATGGGCAGCTCAGAAAAGGATGCTGCCTCCACGAAACATCCGGAGGCCTTGGCCAGCGAACTGTTCAATGCCGTCAAGAAACTACGCTCCGACGGGATCCAGAACCCCGATCTCCAGATACCCGAACCCTTGCTGACGACGCTGGGACTCACCCCGGACTCCCCTTCGCCAGGCACCTGGTCTCCAAGGCACTATTGTCGTGCACCGCGCACCTGGAGGAGAACACCCGGAGCGCGTTCCTGTTTGCCGCCGGGTTCTGCAGAAACATCACCGGCTCCCCCGGGGAGCGGGTGAATCACTCCGCCACCGCTTTGAACATAGGGCGCCGCACCCTGTACCGCCACATCGAGAAAGCCGCCCACGAGATCACCCACCTGTTGCTCGCCAGCGACCACGCCCCCGCTCTGGAGAACATCGACTTCATCACGACGAGCACCCACTGCCGGCTGGATCTTCGCGACGACTCGCCCGCCATCCTGCTGAATCGCACGGTGATGGCCCTCCGCGACGGTATCAATGCCCTCGATGAACATCTGTTCCTGCCACTGCTGCTCGATCCCGAGCTGAAGTACTACGCCCTCGAGGGATGCAAGCTGTCAGATGTTCGGGAAAACGGCGACTCATGGACCGTTCAGCTGCGGCTCCCCCGCCGCCTGAATGTCGGGGAATCCCACACCTTCTCAGTGTCCGTGCGCCTGCCCAACCACGACTGCCTGGAGCCGGTCTTCGGGTTGGCCCCCCGTCACATCCATGCACGCCGCGAGAATCGAACTACACTTCGAGGCGCGCCTCCCACGACTCGTCGAGCGCATCGACCGCGCCTGGCCCGCCCAAATAATGTCCCCCACTCTTTCCGGTCATCCCATCGAGGTGATGCGCAACAAGGCCGTCGCCACCTTCAGGAACATGCAGCCCGGGTGGGGCTACGGGGTTCGTTGGGCCTGGTGAGTACCCCTCCTGCTCTCCGGAAAATCCCTGAGTACTTATACCGCCCCGGTAGGTAACCCCTGAGTACCCACCCATGATTCGCGACTAGGGGTTTTGGTCGAAAGTACGACAAATTATTCACGCAAACCTCAGTCAGCGCGGGTTTGCGAAAGCAATTTTTCTGAGTAGGAATACTCAGTTACCTGCAAGCCGGATACCTACAAAAGTCAGGTAGCCCCCCTTACCAAAAGCGCTTATCAGCTTCTGGAAGATCCGCCACTCTGGTGTGACAGACATCAAGAAGACCCCAATTCACAGGGCAAGGAGGACCCACACCGTGACCATCGCTCTCGACAACGCCACCCCTTGCGTCAAGTTCGCCTCACTCTTCCAGAATCCTCTCCTGGAGGACGAGACCAGCGTCGAGACCACCGCCGACATCCGCACCCAGGCGGCTCTCGCCGCCCACGCCGCGAAGCTCTGCGGGGAATGCCCTCTGCGCGCCCAGTGCCTCACCGACGCGGTGGTCTCCTACGACGTCGCAGGTTTCGTGGCCGGCACCACCGAACCCCAGCGTCGCGAAATCCGCGCCCGCCTCGACGTCACCGTCGAGCCGGAGGACCTGGACAGCTTCGCCGGAGTCTGTTCAGGCCGCAGTTTCGACCACGAGGAAATCCACCGGCTGCGGCAGGCCAACCCCACCCAGCCGCTGTCCGCCATCGCTGCGCGAGTCGGTTGCTCCATCTCGACGGTCAAACGCCACCTCAGGCGGGCCGAAACGCGAAGCGGGGTCGTGAAGTCCATTGCCAAGAAGCGCAAGCCCAGCAAGCGTGAGGTGCTAGAGGCCGCCGTCGAGGTCCTGAGCCCCGTCTCCTCTGTCGCTTGATCCCCTCCCACACGAACCACCGCCGAACCGGATTCACAGGACATCTTCCCCTCACCGTCCTGTTCGTCCCGGTTCGGCGGCGTTCTAGAACCAGCGTTCCAGCTCCTGCACGGTCCCACCGGATTCGAAGTCACCGGTGACGTGATCGGCTGCGGCCCTCACATCATGAGGGGCGTCGCCCATCGCGACCCCGCGACCGGCCCACCGGATCATCTCGATGTCGTTGTAGCCGTCGCCGAGAGCCAGCACGTCGGCGGCGGCGACACCGAGTTCCCCGCACACCTGTTCCAAGCCCCGGGCCTTGTCAACGTCCTTGGGGACGATGTCCACCCACGACGACCAGCCCATGTAGTACGACACCTCCCGCAACCCCAGCGCCTCGACCATCTCGGTGAAGACGTCGTCGTCGGTTTCCGGATCGTGCACCACGATGCGGGAAACCGGGCGCGAGGCCAGCTCCTCAACGCTCTCTACGACGAAGTCGCCGTTCAATTCCCCCTCGGGAAAGGGTTTCGAGACCCGCCACAGCATGCCATCGGTGACCGCGATGGCCGCGTTCGGGGCCAGTCTGGCCACCCGGGAGATGGAATCGGCGGGATCGAAACGGGCCTCGTGGAGCACCTCGACGGGCGGATAGTTCACGATCATCGCGCCATTCGCGCACACCGACGGACCGGGCGGCAGACCGAGGGCATCGAAGATCTTCTGCGTTCCGGCCCAGGCCCGTCCCGTCGTGAGTACCACCGGCACCCCGGCGGCGGCGACGCGCCGCACCGCATCGCGCACGTCACCGGGCAGGTCACCGTTGACGCTGACGATGGTGCCGTCGATGTCGAGGGCAACCAGGGCGGGTGTGAAGGTCATCGTTTCTCCTGGGTTCGTGGGGTCACTGACCCGACCAGCGCAAGGCACCCCCGGAAATGGCTCCC
>ERZ773076.707-NODE-707-length-16086-cov-4.101616_pt1 | contig 16086 bp, 14 predicted proteins | sample MGYA00580613_ERZ773076 | MGnify/ENA primary metagenome ERZ773076 (study PRJEB29015, sample SAMEA2738005) | human oral metagenome | biome: human oral; feature: human-associated habitat; material: dental | place: China | collected 2057 ...
CCTCAATTTGAGGTTTGAGAGATATGTAAATTTTGAATTACACCAAACATATCTAATCGAGGTGCTATAAAATCAGCAGTTTGAGAGATATGTAAATTTTGAATTACACCAAACTGTTGACTTTTATTAGTTTTTATATTATAAGTTTGAGAGATATGTAAATTTTGAATTACACCAAACTTTTATGCAATGCGGAAAAGTTATTTTGATGTTTGAGAGATATGTAAATTTTGAATTACACCAAACGAAGATTGCTGAAAATAAGGTTAACCTTTTGTTTGAGAGATATGTAAATTTTGAATTACACCAAACAAATGAATTTAATAATGTAGTAGATGTTACGTTTGAGAGATATGTAAATTTTGAATTACACCAAACTCTGGTATGCTTCTTCAAACCAAGCCCAGGTTTGAGAGATATGTAAATTTTGAATTACACCAAACTTTAGCACTGTTACACCGTGCAAGGCATAAGTTTGAGAGATATGTAAATTTTGAATTACACCAAACCGTATTGGCCGATATAGAGGTCGATTCTGAGTTTGAGAGATATGTAAATTTTGAATTACACCAAACTGAAAAATGGCAAGAACTTATTCAATGGTTGTTTGAGAGATATGTAAATTTTGAATTACACCAAACTATTACTTCTGTAAGTAAATTGAAAATATCGTTTGAGAGATATGTAAATTTTGAATTACACCAAACCCGCATTTGAGAAGAATAAAAAACGGATATGTTTGAGAGATATGTAAATTTTGAATTACACCAAACTGGACTACCATCAACCGTTTTTACTACTCGTTTGAGAGATATGTAAATTTTGAATTACACCAAACGAGCTGGTAGATGAGTTAAAATCTAAGGAGGTTTGAGAGATATGTAAATTTTGAATTACACCAAACGTCGACATTTTGAAACAATCAGAATACTATGTTTGAGAGATATGTAAATTTTGAATTACACCAAACTTTTCGCTTTTCTTTTCTTACTGCGAAGGTTTGAGAGATATGTAAATTTTGAATTACACCAAACTACTGCTTCTACTACTTGTGCTTATATATCGTTTGAGAGATATGTAAATTTTGAATTACACCAAACTCTACAGAAGTCGCGTAGTAATCATATCCTGTTTGAGAGATATGTAAATTTTGAATTACACCAAACCCATAGTTTCTGTTCTTTTGCAGGGACTTGTTTGAGAGATATGTAAATTTTGAATTACACCAAACCTCGTTCTTTTGTTCTTGAGTTAATGCTGCGTTTGAGAGATATGTAAATTTTGAATTACACCAAACACAAATTGAAGAGTGGAGTAAAATATTATGTTTGAGAGATATGTAAATTTTGAATTACACCAAACTTTTTTATCTAAAAGTCCACTTCCTAATATGTTTGAGAGATATGTAAATTTTGAATTACACCAAACAACTTACCAAAATTTATGGAAATGAACTCGTTTGAGTGATATGTAAATTTTGAATTACACCAAACTTAAACACAACTGGGAAAACGGACCAGGAGTTTGATAGATATGTAAATTTTGAATTACACCAAACCCGTTTGTTCTTTATGGCCACCCCGCATTACGTTTGAGAGATATATAAATTTTGACCAAGCTACAAGAGGTTCACAAATTAGGGTATTATGTTTGAGAGAATTGTAAATTTTGAATTATATGAAAATGGTAAGTAAAAATTTTAAAATAGTTATATACAGATAAATATTATTATTTTAGGAAATACGTGTAAAATCATAAATACGGTATTTTATAGTTTGAGAGAATTGTAAATTTTGAATCTTATAAAATATTTTGTCTTAAATGAAAAGACAAAATAAAAATTTCTAAAATAAGTGTGTCTTCACACTTTGGAAATTATTTTAGAAAATGAATGAAAATAAAAAAGTTGAATATAGCTTATTTCATAGGCTATACTCAACTTTTTATTTTATATTGCTAATAATAGTTTCTAGTTTCATAGAACGGCTTGCTTTAAACAAGATTACTTCGTTTTTGTGTTTATTAGCTTTTAGATAATCAGTTACTTCTTCAACAGTTGAAAAGTGAAGGGTGTTTATATCTTTATTATTAATATTGTTTGTAATATTTTTGGCAAGGTCGCCGACACTAATAACTAAATTAATACCACGAGAATTATCGTTTATATAAGTACCAACTCCGCTGTGATACTCGACTTCATTTGGCCCAAGCTCGAACATACTACCAAGAATAAGTATTTTAAATTCAAAATCATTAAAATCACTAATAACATCAACAGCTGCCTTCATAGAAGTAGGACTAGCATTGTAAGCATCATTTATAATTAATGAATTTTCACCATAAGGGATACTCTCTAAACGCATATTAGTAATTTTAGAAATATTATCTATTGCATGACGGATTTCTTCATTCGCTAAATCAATTTTTTTAGCTATTGCTACTGCAAACATTATATTAAATAGGTTATGCTTACCTTTTAATGTAGTAGAAAAACTATTCTTATCGATATTAAGTTTGAAATCTATCTTATCACGTGTGATAGTATAGTTTTCTAGAATAATATCATTGTAAGAATTTTCCCCGCACGAAGTAGCATTTATACTAGAATTTTCTACTAATTCTTTTAATAATGGTTCGTCCCCATTGTAGATGAAGAAACCGTCTTTTTTCATACCATTTGTAATTTCAAATTTTGCTTTGGCTATACCTGCTCGTGAGCCGAAAAATTCGATATGACTTTCTCCGATATTGGTAATTATCGTATAATCTGGTTTTACTAATTTTGATAAGAAGTCAAGTTGACAAAAGTTATCAGCTCCCATTTCAAGCACAAGAATGTCACTATCTTCTGGAGCAGCAAGAATAGTCAGCGGAACTCCTAGCTCATTATTGAAGTTACCTTGAGTTTTGTGAACTTTGAATTTTGTTTCTAAAATACTTGTAACTATATCTTTTGTTGTTGTTTTTCCATTACTTCCTGTTATAGCAACAATTTTTGCATTTAAATTTTTTAAATAATGTTTAGCTAATGTTTGAATAGCTTCATAGCTATCATTCACATAAATTATATTATTGTCACTTTCAAAATCATCTTTTAGAGATAATGAAGCGACAGCACCTTTTTCAAATGCACTTTCGATATAATCATGGCCATCAACATTTTCTCCTAAGAAAGGAATAAACAAATCTCCTTCTTGTACTTTTCGGCTATCAATGGCAATTCCTGTAATTTCTTTATTATCTACCAAATTTATTTTTTTAGCGTTTAATATCTTTTTTAATTCTTTAACAAAATATTTCATAGTAATTTCCTATTCTTCTGTTAGTAAATTTTTACGGTCTTCGTAACGCTCTAATGCTAAATCAAATAGTTCTTCAATTATTTCAGGGTAGGTAACATTCATATTCGCCCAAAGTGATGGGAACATAGAAAATGGAGTGAAACCAGGCATTGTGTTTACTTCGTTGATGAAGATTTTTCCTTCTTTAGTATAGAAGAAGTCGGCACGTACTAAACCAGAACCACTAATTGCACGGAATGCAGTTTCTGCCATTTCTCTAAATTCTGAGTATAAAGCTGTATCAATAGGAGCAGGAATATCCATGCGAGATTGCCCATCAGTATATTTAGTTTCATAATCATAGAATTCAGTCGTAGAAATATTTACGATTTCTCCAGGATCTGTAGTTCTTACTTCATTGTATCCAAGAACTGCAACTTCAATCTCTTTAGCTCCAACAGCACCTTGTTCAACAACAATTTTTTTGTCGAATTTAAGAGCTTCTTCAATACCTTTTATTAATTGTTTTTCATCATTACAACGGCTAATACCTACAGATGAACCTAAGTTAGCAGGTTTAACAAAAACAGGATATTTAAGATTGTCGTTAATTTCTTTGATAATTTTATTTTTGTTCTTTTCCCAATTGTATTCGATAAAGTGAGTATATGGTAACTGTGGTAAATCATATGCTGCAAATAATTGCTTCATAATTACTTTATCCATACCAGCTGCACTAGATAGTACATTATTGCCAACATAAGCAATATCCATAATTTCTAATAAACCTTGAATTGTTCCGTCTTCTCCATTTGGTCCGTGTAAAACAGGGAACACAATATCAAATTTATGGTTATCTTCAAATAGTAATCCACTTATATCGTTATCAAAATTAGAGAAGATAAGCTCTTTGTGATCTTTTATTTCAGATGTTATTTTTTCTCCGCGGGCCCATTCTCCACTTAAAGATATAAAGATAGGAAATACGTTATATTTTTCTTTGTTGATTGCATTAATAATTGATTTTGCTGTTAATAGTGATACAGAATGCTCAGCACTTTTCCCACCATATATAATTCCGATATTTTGTTTTATCATTTTAACATCTCCTAACTAAAAATGAGGTTGACTATAGTAATAGTCTACTACTACATTATACCATAAAAAATAAAAATGGAATATTTTTTTAAAATATAAAATTCAATTAATTGCTGAATGAGCAGGTTTATGTTAATGTTAAGAAACAAATAAAATAGAAGAGGTTAGTGATATATGTATTTAGCATTAAAAGAAATATTATACAATAAGTTACGTTATACATTAGTTGTGGTAATCACCTTTCTTATAACGTACATGGTCTTTTTCATGACAAGTCTTGCATTGGGCTTAATGAAAGATAATAGGTCAGCAATAGATAATTGGCAAGCACGTTCTGTAGTACTATCAGAATATGCTAACAAAAACTTAACAGCATCGTTTATTCCAAAAAATCAATATGAAAATAATTTGGATGAAAATACTGTTCCTTTGGGATATACTCCAGCTGTAGTGAACTTAGAAAATAATGATAAAAAAATTAATGCTTCTATCTTTGCACAAGAATGGGATACTAAAATTATTCCGAAATTAGAAGAGGGAAGGTATCCTACTAGCAATAATGAAATAGTTGCAGATAAATCTATTAATAATTATGGAATACAGTTAGGAAGTAAAATATTTATTAATGGTAGTAAAGATGAATATACAATTGTTGGAATAACAAAAAATAATAAATTTTTAACATCTACTATGATATATACAAACTTGGAAACATATTGGACTATAAAAGGAACTATAAATGGTAGCAAGGCGATATCAGCGATAGTTAAAGTTAATGATAAAGAAGTTGTTGGAGATGGATTATTACAACTGGATACAGAAGAAGTGATTAAGAGTATACCAGGTTACTCGGCGCAAAAGAGTGTTTTTGCTGGAATGATAGGAGCATTAGTGTTAATAACAAGTTTGGTTATAGGTATTTTTATTTATATTATAACTATACAGAAATTGGGACTTTATGGAATTATGAGAGCTCAAGGTATAAAGGTTAAAGATATCGTGTTGGCATTGTTTTTGCAGATTTTTGTTTTATCAAGTATTGGTGTAGGAACTGCCTTATTTGCTGTTTTAGGAACAAAGTATATTATTCCCAAGACATTATTTTTTGAAGTGAATTGGCTAGCGTATACAGTACTTAGTATCTCTATTATTTTAGTATCGCTAATTGGTGGATTAATTTCATTACCAAAAATTTTAAAAGTATCGCCAATTAAAGCAATAGCCGAATAGGAGGAATATAATGAATCTAATAACAATGACTAATATAACGAAAGTATATGATGATGGAGATATGCAATTTACAGCATTACATCCAACCGAGTTTTATCTTAATGAAGGAGAATTTGTTGCCATTATAGGTCCTTCAGGTTCCGGTAAAACAACTTTCTTGACTATTCTTGGGAATTTACAAGAAGCAACAAGCGGAGAGATAACATTTTGTGGAGAAGATATAACTAATCTAAATGAAAAGAGAAAAACAGAGCTCCGTTTTGAAGAATTTGGATTTATATTACAGGCGTCTAATTTAATTCCATTTTTAAAAGTGGGAGAGCAACTAGATTTAATAGATAAATTAAGTGCTTCGGAAAAAGACAAGATGAATCGTAAAGAACTCTTTGATATGTTAGGATTAGAAAAGTTAATACATTCCTATCCTAAAGAATTATCAGGAGGAGAACGACAAAGGGCAGCTATAGCGCGAGCACTATATAATAATCCTAGAGTTATTTTGGCTGATGAACCAACAGCAAGTTTGGATACTAATCGTGCTCATCAAGTTGTAGATTTATTGGCAGAAATTGCCCATAAGCAAAATAAAGGTGTTGTTATGATTACACACGATACACGTTTATTGGATAAAGTAGATAGAGTCTATCGCATGGAAGATGGGCATTTAGTTGAGATTAAAAAATAAATAGTGGGAATTGAAATTTTATAAATTTGAATAAAGTTATAATCAATAAAAGCTAGATATAATGTAAGAATTAATATCTAGCTTTTATTTTAAATTTTATATTTTTCTTTTAGCTCAGCAATAGTATCACGGAGAACTGCCGCACGTTCAAAGTCAAAATTTCCTGCAGCTGCAAACATTTCTTGCTCTAGTTCCGCTAAGTGTTCTTCTATATTATCATCAGTAATATTTGCATTTTGTACAAGTTCTGCAGACTCATCTGGAAGAACTTCTTTTTTCGCACTAATGCTATCTCGAATACCTTTAATAATAGTTTGTGGCGTAATTCCATGTTCTTCATTGTATGCCATTTGAATTTCACGACGACGATTAGTTTCATCTATTGCTTTACGCATACTTCGTGTAATATTGTCAGCATACATTATTACACGTCCATTAGCGTTACGAGCGGCACGACCTATTGTTTGTAATAGCGCCTTATCTCCACGTAAGAAACCTTCTTTATCGGCATCTAATATAGCTACTAATGATACTTCTGGAATATCAAGTCCTTCACGCAATAAGTTTATTCCGACAAGGATATCAAATTTTCCAAGACGTAAGTTTCTAATTATTTCGGTACGCTCTAAAGTCTTAATATCAGAATGTAAATATTCTACTTTAAGACCATTTTCTTTAAGATAAGAGGTAAGTGCTTCTGCCATTTTTTTAGTAAGTGTTGTAATAAGAACACGCTCACCTTTGGCGATAATTTTTTCTGCTTCTTTAGTTATATCAAATACTTGATCGCTAACAGGACGAATATCGATAAGTGGGTCAAGAAGCCCTGTAGGTCGAATAATCTGTTCGGTAATTTTAGAACTATGTTCTAACTCGTAATCACCAGGTGTAGCCGAAACAAAAATTGCTTGATTTAGTTTATTTTCAAACTCAGTATAATTCAGTGGACGATTATCCAAAGCAGTAGGTAATCTAAACCCATAATCGACAAGAACTTGTTTACGAGCGCGGTCACCGTTAAACATACCTCTTACTTGAGGTAGGGTAACATGAGATTCATCGACAACAAGTAGCCAATCTTTAGGAAAATAATCTAACAATGTATAAGGAGTAGAACCAGGTTCACGTAAAGTTAAATGTAGTGAATAGTTCTCTATTCCTGAACAAAATCCCATTTCCTCCATCATTTCTAGGTCATAGTTAGTACGTTGTTCTAAACGTTGTGCTTCTAATAATTTATTTTCCATATTAAAAACTTTAAGCCTATCTTCTAACTCAGCACGAATACGTTTGATTGCTTCTTTAGTTTTTTCTTCACCTGCAACGAAGTGACTTGCAGGATAAATAGCTATGTGATTAAGTTCAGAGAGAACTTCTCCTGTAAGAGAATTAATTTCACGGATACGTTCTATTTCATCACCAAACATTTCGATACGAACAGAGTTTTCACTTCGTGATGCAGGGAAAATTTCAATAACATCCCCGCGTACTCTAAAAGTTCCACGGGTAAAGTCTATATCGTTACGCATATATTGGATATTAATTAGTTTTTCTAATATTTTATTACGATTGATTTCATCGCCAACTCGTAATGATAATACAAGTGAAGAATATTCCTCTGGAGATCCAAGACCATAGATACAGCTGACACTAGAAACAATAATAACATCATCGCGGTCAAATAATGAAGATGTCGCACTGTGGCGTAGTTTATCTATTTCATCATTGACAGAAGAATCTTTTTCGATATATGTGTCAGTTGATGGAACATATGCTTCTGGTTGGAAATAATCGTAGTAAGATACAAAGTATTCAACGCGATTATTTGGGAAAAATTCTTTTAATTCATTATATAATTGACCGGCTAATGTTTTGTTGTGAGCAAGGACAAGAGTAGGTTTACCAACATTTTTTACAATGTTAGCAATTGTGAAAGTTTTACCAGTACCTGTAGCCCCAAGAAGGGTTTGATATTTCTCACCGTTATTAAGACCCTCGGTAAGTTCACGAATAGCATTTACTTGGTCACCTTTTGGTTCATAATTACTTTGAAGATCAAAGTCGACATGTAATCTATTAACTTCCAAAAAATTCACTCCTTTCAAATAATTGAGATGTTTAAAAATATATTTCTATATAATTATATAATAGAAGTACAAATAGTAAAAGAGCTTTGATTTTAATAAGAAATGATAGGTAGATTAGTATTTCTTGAAAAGGTTATTAATATAAATTATAATGTAGGGTAATCAGAAATTTAAATTGGGTATTGGAGATTAAGAAAGTTATGAATATAAAAGAAGAGGGTATACTTTTATTTGCTTTAAATGGATATTTTTTAATAGAGTTAGTACTTTTTTTAATATTAATCCGTATGTTGATAAAAAGAAAAAACAAACAGGAGAAAATATGGTTATCAAAAAAATGGAAAATATATAATATAGTAAGTTTATTGTTAGAATATCTTATTGTGATGCCGTGGGCATCTCTTGGCTTTTTTGTTAGTATTTTTACGACAGATGATGGAAGTACATTATTTTATTTCAAATTAAATATAGTTTTATTAGTATTAACTGCTATAATGATAATTATAAGATTTAGTATAAGTGTAATAGGGTGGATTAAAAGAAGGAAGTATTTTAAATATAATAACTAATAATAAAAAGAAAATGCTAAGTATCTAAATGTTACTTAGCATTTTATAATTGTATATCTTGGCCTCCATACATTATAGGGAGATAAATATACTTATTTACTATTATTTTTTTTCGCAAGAAGTGGCATAATTAAACCAAGTGAGATAAGAATTATTGGAGTAATTACGTTCATTGTCGTTTGGAATGGACTTCCTGGTGTGTACATTCCAGTAATACAAGCAAATGTAGTAAGGAAGAAACACCATGCTCCTAAACCAATTCCAATGTATTTGTTTTTTACAAACTTGTACTCTGATTGGAATTTTTCTGCTGATTTTTTCAAGAAAATATAAGCAGCAAATACCCATAAATAACGTAGTGGCATACAAACAGCGTTTAATTTAACTAACCATCTGAATAGCTCATTTACCTCTTTAATTCCAAACATTGGAATTATGATAAGGATAGATACGATAACACCAACTAGTTTTAGACCATTAGTGTAAACATCGTTATCATTCTTAACTAGTAATTTTTTCGGTATATACTGTTCATCAGCACTTCCTAATAGCATACGTAATGGCGCATCGATTGAGATAATAATGATAGAAACTTGTCCAATAAAGTCAACTATAGCATAGATAACTAAGAATAAATTACCAACTCCATAGTAGTTACCTAATGTTTGGAATGCATAATATGTACCATTAGTTAATAAATCTTTTGGAATATTATTAGTATCAAACATTAAAGCAAGTGCGAATGTTCCTAAAATAGCTGTTGTTACAACCATAAGAACTAAAGTCATCATTCCTTTAGGGAAATCAGTTGAAGGCTTTTTCATCTTATTAACATAAGGTGAAATTTTCTCACAACCACCGACGGCAAAGACCAGAATCGCTATTGATGTTACATATTTAATATCGAATGTTGGCATAAATGTATCTAAAGACCAATCGATTTTAAAAGTTTTTGCTCCTGTGATAGAAGGTGCCGTAATAGCCATCAAGATAAATAATAATGACATAATAAACATTGATGAACCCGCTAATGTTGCAAGTTTTTTGATAAAGTTAATACCTCTTGCTGCTAAGAATAATGCTACTAAGAATATTATAAGTGAAGTAATCTGTACAAAAGTAATATCCATTTTACTAATACGATTATCTCGGAATGTAGCCCAACTAAAAGCTGCAATAATACGTGATGGTTTTTGAGAAATATAAGGCATGTGAACTACCCATGTTGTCCATCCTGCATAGTAGGCTAGTAATTTACTGTGAGTTCCTTTAAGCCAAGAACTAACACCACCACCAGCATCTTTAAATGTAGAACCCAATTCTCCAACGATAAGAGAGTATGGAATAAAGTAGATTGCGAAGATTAAAACCCATGAAAAAATAGATTTAAGTCCGCCGAACTCTGAATAGCCGTTAACAATATTACCAAATGCCCAAACAGTCGAGAAGGCCATAAAAGCTAATGTATACCAAAATATCTTTTTAGCTTCTTTCTCCATAATATTTTTCCTCCTATATATAATTATATTTCTGCAATATGCATTATGAAGATATTAGCATAATATATATAATTATTCAAGTGATATTATTAGTAGTATATAGTGATATTTTAATAATTAAGACAATATGAGTTGATAGAGATAATAAGAAATAAATATACATAAAAATTATTAGATAAAAAGGTAATAATAGAATAACTATTTTGACAAAAGAAAGTTTCAATAATGTTATATTAGGTTTAATTATACTTTAAATATAACATTAATAAAGTATCTACATTTTAAAGTAATTTAACTATCTGAAGAAAATTATTATCTCTTGAATTCAGTTCAAATATAAATTATAATGACTTTGGTAACGATTTTTACATAAGGAGTTGATAGTACTTTGAAAAAACAAAAAAGTACATTATTCAAACTTATCGTATTTATGATGAGTTTGGTAGTAATATCACTTTTAATAACTACAGTATTTTTAAGAGAGTACATAAAAACACGAGAAGACGAGGTAATTCGTCAAAAGATATCTGCTACAGCTAAGATAATTGCTACAAATAAAGAAATTAAAGAAGCTGTAACTAAAAAAGAAAATAATCTTGATATTCAAAGTTATACATTTAATGCAATGAAAGAAACGGGTACAGATTTTATTGTAGTAACAGATATTGATTTTACTAGATATTCTCATCCTACACCAGAGTTAATAGGAGGAAAATTCTCAAGTATAGAAGATATTAGTAAAACCTTTACCCAAGGAGATCATTACAGTAAACAAACTGGTACATTAGGTGAAGGTGTTAGATTCTTTACTGCTATAAAAGATGATGCGGGTAATAATATTGGTGTGGTATGTGTAGGGTATACTAAAAAAACAGTAGAAAGTCAGTTAGCAAAAGCACAACGAAATCTGGTTCTCTCATTGTTTATTGGATTAGGAGTAGCAGTATTACTAGCTTCAATATTTTATAAACAGTTGAAGAAAATTTTACTAAACTATGAACCAGAAGAAATTGCACATCATTACATAGAAAAAGAACTTATTTCTGATCATGTATCAGAAGGTATTATAGCGATAGATATAAATAAAAAAGTAATAGTAGTAAATAGTAGTGCTAATAGTATTCTAAGTAAAGCGAAACTACCTATAAAGATTCAAATAGGTGATATAATTGATGAGGAACTTTATAATTTATTATTTAAAACAGTATTAGAAAATGGTATTAAAAGTTTAGATGAACAAATAATAATAAACCATGTTGATATATTATTAAACAGCAATCCAATATATAATAATGAAAGTCTATATGGGGCGGTTGTATCGTTGCGTGATCAATCAGAAATGAAACAATTAATTACAGAACTAAGTGGTACGGAAAAATATAATGATAGTCTCCGAGAGCAAAGTCATCATTTTATGAATAAACTTCATGTTTTACAAGGTTTGATAGAATTAAAATCATATGATGATGTTGAAAAATATATAGCTTACTTAAAGAATGATTACCATGAAAAAATAGGTCATATAACTGAAAATATAAAAGTACCCTCTATCGCTGGATTCCTACTAGCTAAAGAGAGAGAAGCTAGAGAAAAATCGATAAAATTATCGATTGATTCAGACTCTGCGATTTGTCAGCAAGGAGGCTTAGAAACTTTATATAACGAGTTGGTAATTATATTAGGAGTGCTAATAGATAATTCGTTTGACGCTTTAAAAAATAAAGATAATGGGAAGATAGATGTTTATTTATACTTGAATACAGAAGAAAAGATACTATTATGTTCAGTTGAAGATAATGGAGAAGGAATAAAGGAAAAACATAAGAAAAATATTTTTAAACGAGGATTTTCTACTAAAGGAAATAATAGGGGATATGGTTTAGAAGCGGTAGAAAGTACAGTTATGAAATATAGTGGTTTAATAGAATTGGATAGTCAAGAGAATAAGGGAACAAAGATAAAAATAGAAATACCTATATTGGAGGACTAATAAATGAAAGTATTGATAATAGAAGATGATCCAATGGTAGCGATGATTCATCAAGAATACTTTAAAAGAAAAGCCTTAGACTTTAAAACTATACACGCAATATCATTGGAAGAAGCTCAAAGATATTTAGAAAAAAATAATGTAGATTTAATAATACTGGATAATTATTTGTCAGATGGTCAAGGTATATCATTTTTACCAAAATTAAAAGGTTATCCAGTAGTTATGATTACTGCAGCAAATGATATTAATACAGTTGAAAGTGCTTTGTCAAATGGAGTTATAGATTACTTAGTTAAACCATTTACATATGAGAGGTTTTCTCAAGCGATAGATAAAGTCCGAGATTTTACATCGTTGATGTCACAAGAAAAAGTAAGTCAAGATATGATAGATGAATATTTTAGTTATTCTAAGGAAAATGAAGTTATGGGAGAGTTGCCTAAAGGGCTATCAAAAATAACATTGAAAAAAATAATAGAAAATTTGCGTGATAGAGCAAAGGGATTTACAACACAAAATATAGCAGATGCTACGGATATTTCTAGAATAACAATAAGGAAATATTTAAATTATTTGGTAGATGTGGGTATTCTTAGTGAAGATGCAGATTATTATACATTAGGTAGACCTGTATCAATTTTCAAAGTAGTATCTATAAAAGAATTAGAAAAATTATTATAGCTGTATTATAATTTTTGATGCTTTTGTATTATATTCAAAAACTTAAAAGCACTCAAAATTATTTATAAAAATACTTCTATAGTGTATAAAAATAATAAATTTTTAAATAGCTAATTAAAGGATAATAGTCTTTAATTAGCTATTTTTATTATATATTTACTTTATTTACATAAGTTATAATACTTTTATAAAGTAGGAATATTTTTTTATAAATGATATATTAGAAACACGAAAAGGTGTAATAGTACACAAAAAAATTAAAGGAGATAATATTTATTATGAATTTTTTAGATGTTTTTTCTAAAACATTAACAAACCAAAAAATAAATACAGCAATTATTTCAAGTATTGCTATTATCCTATTAGGATATTATTGTCGTAAGAAGGGGATATTCAAGGATGAAACTGCGAAAGTATTAACTAATGTAGTTCTTACAGTATCACTTCCAGCATTAGCGTTTAATTCGTTCTTAGTTGATATTGATGAGAAAAAATTAAACCAAGGTATTAACGTTCTTATCTGGGGAATAGCAGTTTATATTGTTTTAATTTTCATCAGTAAACCGTTATTTATGAAATTCAAAGGTGATCAACAAGATACAATGCGTGTTCTTGCAATCTTTGGTTCAACTACATTTTTCGGAATTCCAATTGTAACAGCTATTTATGGACCAACAGGAACATTATATGCTTCTATCTTTAATATTGGATACCGTATCTTCTTATACTCATATGGGTATATTAAGATGAGTGGATTAAAAATGACTATGAAAAATGTTAAGACAATGTTCTTAAACCCAATAGTTATCGCAACATTCTTAGGGTTATTTATCTGGTTATTCCAAGGGTATATGCCAAAAGTTGGAGTATCTGTAGTAGATGCAAAAACTGGTGCTAGCGTAGTTAAACAATATGCATTCTTGCGTTTAGATCAAACTTTACCTCAATTTAAACAAATTTTAACTTATCTTGCAGGTTTATGTTCACCACTTGCTTGGTTAGCAATTGGTGCGACACTTGGTTCAGTATCATTCAAAGATGCATTATCAAACAAACCAACTTGGTACTACACAGCTGTTAAATTATTAGTTATTCCAGCTATTAATGTTGCTATCTTAGCAGTATTAACAGTAACAAAAGTTTTACCAGTTGATCTTACTGCATTAGGAACTATCGTAGTAATGATGGCTACACCACCAGCAACTGTCGCTGCAGCTTATGCTATTAGCTTCGATAAAGACGCAGTACTAGCATCAAATGCTTCATTACTAGGTACACTAGGTGCTGTAGTATTAACACCAGTTTGGATTGTAATTATCCAAATCATAGGTTCACTAGGAATTTTCCATTAATAAATATAGACAGTATTTTGGACAATCTCGTTCCGAAATTAACAACAAACGAGATTGTCCAAAACAGTCTCGTTTTTAATATATAAATTATAAAGAGAAAGAGGAATTTAAAATGTCATTAAAAGTAGTGTGTTATGGTGTTCGTCCTAACGAAGTACCATTTTTTGAAAAATTAAATAAATATAACTTTGAATTAAAATTAGTAGAAGAGTTATTAACTCATGACAATATTGCAACAGCAGAAGGAATGGATGCTGTAATATTACGTGGAAACTGTGTTGCAGACAGACAAAACGTAGAGAAAATGTCAGAATATGGAATTAAATATTTATTTACACGTACAGTAGGATTTAATCATATTGATTTGCAAGCAGCAGCTGATTACAATATGAGTGTAGCACGTGTTCCAGGATATTCACCAAATGCAATTGCAGAATTATCATTGACACTTGCAATGAGTTTATTACGCCACGTATCTCATACAGTAAACAAAACGTCAAAATATGATTTCCGTGTAGATGGTACTATGTTTAGTAAAGAAATCCGAAATTGTAAAGTTGGAATCATTGGAACTGGAAAAATCGGTTTAACAGAAGCGATGTTATTCAAAGGTTTAGGAGCAGAAGTATTAGGTTATGATGTATTCCAAAGTGATGCGGCAAAAGAAGTAGTAAAATTTGTTGAAATGGACGAACTACTTGCCGAATCTGATATCGTAAGCTTACATGTTCCTTACTTCCCAGGTAAAAATGATAAAATGGTTAATGCAGAATTCATATCTAAAATGAAAGACGGAGCAATTTTAATTAATACTGCTCGTGGAGAATTACAAGATAATGCAGCTATTTTAGAAGGTATCAAATCAGGTAAATTAGATGGTTTTGGAACAGATGTATTTGCGAATGAAGCAGCATTCTTCTTCAAGAACTTCGAAAATGGAGACGAAATTTCAGATCAAGTAGTTAGAGAATTAGTTGATTTATATCCAAAAGTATTAGTAACACCACACGTTGGATCGAATACAGACGAAGCATTATCAAATATGATTGAAATCAGTTTTGATAACTTGAACGATGTATTAACAAAAGGTTCAACAAGCAATGCTATTGAACTACCAGAAGCAAAATAATAAACAAAAGAGACTAAAAATTATTTTTAGTCTCTTTTCTATTAACTTTATTTAGTTACAACAAATGAGTACCACTCATTATCTGAAGTTTCTTCAACAAGTTTGAAGCCTTGTTTTAGCATTTTTTCTAGTAATTCATCTTTTTTGTCCTTGATTATTCCAGAAGTGATGAAATATCCGCTATCTTCAAGTAGTTTATAAGCATCTTCTAACATAAGTTCAATAATATGAGCTAATATATTAGCAACTATAACATCATATTTTTTTGTTTCCTTTGTAAGAAGGCTAGCTTCCTCAACTTCAATACGATTTTCAAGATTATTAAGGGCGAAATTTTCACGAGAAACGTCAACAGCAAGTTTATCAAGATCAACAGCTTTTAGACTACCGTCAGTTAGGTAACTGGCTGCGATACTTAGAATACCACTTCCGCAACCTACATCGATAACATTATCATGAGGTTTAACATATTTTTCTAAGTT
>ERZ773076.709-NODE-709-length-16081-cov-4.324036_pt1 | contig 16081 bp, 19 predicted proteins | sample MGYA00580613_ERZ773076 | MGnify/ENA primary metagenome ERZ773076 (study PRJEB29015, sample SAMEA2738005) | human oral metagenome | biome: human oral; feature: human-associated habitat; material: dental | place: China | collected 2057 ...
ATTTTTACCATATCTTTTTATTAAATTTTGATTTTTTATTTTGTTTAAGTTATTTCCATAATCATTAACTATTAAAATAGTATTTCCATTTTTATCTTTCTTACTTCCAACAAGTTCAACATCTAACTCATTAAGCCAAAAACTATCAATTTTTTTATCAAAAACAGTAATATTTTTTACTCGTTTTATATCATTTAATACTTTATGTTCACGTTCTTCTTTTTTTATTCTTTTATTATTCCAATTCTCTTTTGTCTTGTTCAGTTCTGATTGACTAATGTTTCTTTTTTTGTAATAATCCTCAGAATTTTCATATACATTTCCTTTTATCGGAAAATCTATATCTCTGACACCTCTATATACAGAATTTGATTGTATTTGTTCATATTCATAAACTTTATTTCTTTCATGAAAAAATACTCCATTTTTGTTATAATTTTCAATATCGTGCAATATATTTTTATTTTGTTCGCTCATATAGATGTTATTCTTCGCTTGTCCTCTTATTACAATATCAAGTGTAGGAACTTGATTACCTCTTTTAAAATTAAAATCTTCTACAACTATTTTTTCTCCATATTTTTTTGATAAATACTCTCCCATTTCTTTCTTTTTAGTTTCACTGGTTCCTGTTTTTCCAGCTATTTTGAATAATTCTTCTGAATCCTTAGCTATCTGTTCTGACGATAAATATTGTCCTGAATGTTCTATCCTTATTATTCCGCCATTTTTACATCTTGCAAAAGAATCTGTTGTTAAACACTCTTTTTTACCACTAAAAGTATTTGTGGAATAATTTTCCCAATCACCTTCTATCATCAGTTCACATTCTCCTATAAAAGTGCAACTTGGAAAAGGAACTATATTTCTTATTGGTTCTTTATCTTTTTTAGTAGCAACTAACTTATTTTTCATATAAAATTTATTTTGACTTGTTACCTGCAAAACAGTTTTTTTTCCTGGACACCCATTACATACTAATTCAGCACCATCTACGACAAATTGAAATTCTGAAGATTCTATCAGAGATAATTCTATAGCTTCAGTTTGGTTTAAAATCAAAGTTGCTATTAAATCCATTCAGAGCCTCCTTTAACTTCTTATTTTATTTCTCTGTTGTTTACATATTTTCTTTTTATAATTTCCTTTCCTTGTCTATCGTAATATATTTCATCACCATTTTTCATATTATCACGCATAAAACATTTATAAACTAAAACGCTATACTTATTATATTGTTTATAATCTCCAAAAAACTTATTATCTACAACAGGACATTCACACATTAATTCTCCTGTTTCATAAAATTTTTTCCATATGCCATTTGTCTGTTTATCTAGATAATAAGAAGTTTCTATTTTAATGTTTCCATTTTTAAAATATGATTGCCATATACCCTCTTTCTTATCATATTTAAAATTTCCTTTTTCCTTTATTTCTCCAGTTTCATAATAATACATAAAAATACCATTCAATTCTCCAAATTTATAATTCTCTATTTTTTCAATATTTCCATTTTCATAATAATATTTCCATTCTCCTGATTTTAATCCTTTTTCTATCTGTCCTTCTGCTCTAATCTTATCACTATCGTCATACAAAATTTTTATTTTCCCATTATAATATCCTTCATTATCTAAAATGTAATAATTCCTACCATTCAATCTTTTTTTTGATAATCTCATTTTTATCCCTTCAATCTAAATTTTCTAATTTCTAATGTACTTTAACTTTTCCACCCTTTATATTCGTTTCTGAACCCCCAATAACATTTGTTTCACTCGACTGAATATCCAATTTACTTGAAGTCGTCAATGTCCCACTTTGTGGATTCAAAGCCAATTTTGAACTTTGTGAAAAAATGTTTGCCTGACTCTTTCCGCTCACATTCACATCTGCACCCGTAGAAGTAATATTTGAAGTTGATAAACTTGAAATGTCAACTGTTCCTTTTGAATTCATATTTATCACTCTTCCAACACTTATGCTAAATTCCTCGCTGTTTAAAGTAAAATCATACATCGGTTTCCCATTATTCGCCCCACCTTGACTATTCCCCAAAGTAAAATTTCTTTTATCAGGATTTGTAAATCTACCATTCCCATCATTATTAACCGCTCCTAAAACTATTGCATGTGTTTCATTCCCATTTGGAAAATAAAGTGCCACTCTGTCATTTACTTCTGGTGCTGGTGTAAATCCTGTATTACTTTGACTATATGGAGTTACATAAGGAAAATAACTTTTCCCAGCATATTTATCCTCAAATGACTGCCCATTTTCTCCTAATTTTAGCAATCCTTCCGTTAAATTTAATGTCATTACTGCAATATCTTTTATTTTAACTTTTTCTTTTACATTTTCATTCTGACTTTTATTTTCAGCTTTTTCTATATATTTGTTAAGTGGTTTTGCTCCAATTGTTCTTCCTTCAAGATTATCTGAACTTCCATCAGCCCTTCCATGATTACTCTTGCTCTCATCTGTTCTTGCAATATGCACTGTTCTCGCCTCTATTACTGCTCCTCTTATCTTTTCGTGTGGTATTGGATCTACAAAGTAGTCTGTCTGCTTTCCAAGTGTGTATTCACATTTTAAGGTATTTCCTTCGTTGTATATTCTGGTTTCTATAACGTAATAATCGTTTTCAGTTTCTTCTCCGCCTGCCCTGTTTCTAGTCTTTAATTTTATTGGGGCTGAAACGGGATATACTTCTGTTCCTGTTATTTTATACATTGTTCTTTTATTTTTCTTGCTTTTTCCATATTGGGAATATGTTGTATTCGGTGTCTGCACAGCCTGATTTTTCAAAAATCCAACCAGGACTTTATCATAATAAGGGATTACTGGCTGTCCTGTATACGACGCTATTCTTTTTAAGTATTCCCAGTCTGTTTCGTTATACTGGATTGTCATTCTTGGGACTTCTTTCATATCTTCTCCCACACTTATTATTTTTTCTCCATTTGCCCCATAATTTTTATTAATTTCTTCAGCTATTGCCGAATAAGCTAGTGAAGGATCCTGAAATGAACGGTATCTTGGTATCCTGTCAAGAATAATACTTTTAGAAATACAGGTAATTTCCACTACCAAAGATCCTGTCTTAATTTCAGAAAGTTTAATATCGTCAATTATTCCATTTAAAAATATTTTATCATTTGAAGCTCCGTTTTCATTTGAAATATTGCTTCTTCCAGAAATAATAATTTTAATATCCTCATCCTTGTCTATTGCGGCATCATAAATATTTATCTGCTGTAAAGAGGCGATATACTTTATTTTTCCAACAGTATGCTCCCCAATTCTTGAATCTATTTTTAAAGTCATATCCCTCCACAATATTTGCTGCCCGTCTATTTCTATTTTTATTCTTTCAGCTGAAAAAAATTCCACTGGTTTCTGATTTTGCAAGATACTGTTCATTTCATATCACTCCTTTTTTATTCTTAATTATTATTTATTCTCAAAAAATTTAAGAAAACTTTACTATAATTTCATATTCTGGAAAGAAAAAGTTTATTACAGAACAGAAATAGTCTATCTTATCCTGTTTAAAAGTCATATTTTCAGGAAAATCTATCGTAATAACAAGCTTATCCTTTGAAAACGTTTTTGCAATTTCCCTTGATATTTCATCAACTATGTATCCATATTTATTTTCAAAATAATCAAACTCTTTTAAATATCCGTTTATTTCCACTCTCTTTAGTTTTATCTCTCTCAAATATTCATAGGCATTTGCCAGTCTATATATCTCCAGTTCACTTCTGATTCTATTTTTATATTTTTGTCTAATTCTGTTAAGCATATTTTTATTCATTTTATTTGATATTAATTCAAATTTCTGTTCATTGTACCTGTTTTCACTACGAATATTTTTCACTGTTAAAGTTGACCAGTTTTCTATATTTTTTAATTTTGAATTTATTTCCACTATTCCATTTTCTTTAAAAATTATCTCGGTTATTGCTCCTTTGCTATCCTTTGTATTTATAAAAGTCTGTCCTTCTTGCAGTATCGTTGTCTGATGTACATACATTCCCTCATCTTCCCTCAACAGGTAAGTATTTGTCGTTATGTTGTTTTCAAATACATTCCACATAAGGACATAATCCCTAAAATACTCATTTTCTATTTCAGGAAACTCATAATTTATCTCCCCAAGATTTATATTTTTTAATATCCTTTCGTCAAGTTCTTTATTATCTTCCAGTTTTAAGATTACATTGTAAAATTTCGTATTATATGGCATTATAAATGGCTTCCAACGGATTTTATTTGTTTCATACATTTCATAAAGCTCTTTTTCCTTTTTTACATATTTATCTGCATTTTTTAATCTTACCTTAAATTTATATTCCTCATTATTTATTTTTACTGTCGCAGAATATAGTTTATTTTCTACATTTTTATTGTCTGATGTTATTAAAATTTCTTCCAATATATGCTCATCTTTTCCCACATTTTCAAGTTCCAGAGAAACTGGACTCATTTCATCGTTATACTTCGCTATTTCATCTTTATGAATTGGAATCGTGTATATCGGATATTCCTTTTTATTGTCAAAATACTTTTCCACAACTTTTTCCACATCACTCATATCCAAATTTATTTTTTCCATAAAATAATTATAAAATTCATTTATTTCTTCCCTCAAATAAACCCTGTCCTTCTCATCCACAAGTTTTATCAATGATTTTTCCAGCAATTCTTCTATCTTTTTCATAATTTTCAATTAGAACTCAGTAAATATGCAGTCGCAATCTACTAGATATTCTTCCAAAACTCCTTTCATAAAGCTAATTATATCCGAACTATATTTAGATTTTACATATTTCAATCTCAAATACAATCTTTTTCTTTTATTTTTCAGCAAAAACTCATCCCTGTTCTTAATCTGCAAATCATATGTTTCAATAACTCTACTATTTTCATCAGAAAATCCCTCTATACTGTAATCATCAAATACTTCATATTGCTGTAATACATTATTCATTTCACCTATGCTTCTTAATATTAAAACCATTTCAGTATTCTGATTATTTTGTCTATTATATTTTTTTATATTTCCATACAGTCTAACTTTTTTTGCAAAGTTAAAATCAATATTTTTTATAAAATAAAGTTTTAATCTTTCATACTTTATATTGCTTGTTATTATCTTTATAAACTCCCCATCTCTGTATAAAAATTCAAAATTTCTTGTACTTTTGTCCACAAGCACATTCTCATCTCTTTCTTCCAATATATGTTCATAATAAATTTGTTCCTCCGATGGACGCACTAATATTTCAGGATATTCAGTTTCTTCATTTATATTCCAGCACAATATTTTTTCTATCATACTTTTACTTATTTCTTCAGAAAAATTGATTTTTATAGTTACTTTATCAAAATTCTCTATGTTATTTATATTCTCTGGAAAATCTTCTGCTATTAACGAAAATGCCTTATATGCAAAAGGACAATAAATATTTTCCCATTTTATATTATTTCTTTGTATAACTTCAGACATTTCCCTCAATTTTTTTATATACTTCTCCTCTTTAACCAACCTAAACCCAACCTTATATTTGTTTCCAAATTCATCCGTTACTTCTCCATCTATTTTTTCCCCATCAATTCCCTTCAGCTTTTCATAGGACATATCAAGAAATATAGTCTTATACACCCTTTCTTCTTCAGTATTCTCGTCGAACAGTATTTTTGAAACCTTCTTATTTAAATCACTCAAAAACATTGGGGAAACTTCTCTTTCATAAAGCCTCACTTCCTCCCCATCCAGTAACACAGTCCCAATTGTATAATCCACAACTTCCCCATTTAGTGAATCCGCAACCCTCTCAATAAGTGAACTCACTCTTTCGTGCTGTTCCTGTAATAATTCAAAACTCGCATGATTTATTGCCACCTTCTCTTCATCCGACATATTTTCTAATGCCCGTGACTTCAGTAAATTCTCTAAACTTTTTTTATCCATTTTCTCTTCCTCTCGCTTCATTCTTAACAATTTATTTTTTAGACTTCTTTCATTTTTATTTTTCTTCTTTAGGCAATCCCATTATTTCCCTGAGCTTCTTCAACGCTTCCTCCAACTCATATGTTTCTCCTGTATCAAATGTTATTGTGCTTATCCAATCCTTTGTATACGAATCTATAAACCTGTATACTCTTTCTTTTAAATCTGTATCAAAGTCTTTTATCCTTTCGATAAACCTGCTTACTGGAAATACACTGCCTTTGTACAAAGTTCTTTCTGTTCTTGAACCTAGCCAGTTTCGTGTTTCATCAAATTTTTTATCGGCTTCTTTTTTTGCCAATTTTTTTTTGTTATTATTGGTTTCAATTAAGTTATTAATTATGAAGTCTTTGTTTTCTAATATTGGATTTTTAGTAACACTTTCTATTTTCTGAATTTCATTTTTCGTTGAATTTAATTCTTTTTGTTGAAATAAATTTTTTGGAAAATTAGCCGAATATTTTTCAGGAAATCTTTTTCTATATTTTTTGTGGATAATAACATTTTGATTTTCGTCATATTTTGTAATTTCAAATGTGTAATTATTTATTTTAGTTTCTCTTTCCACTACAATTCCATTTTTATTAAAAAATTCTCTATGTTCAATTTTATCTCCATCTTTTTCTTCATAAATTATTTTTTTTACTATATTGCTTTTTATACTATCTTCATACTCTATTTCTTCTTTTAAAACACCTTTTTCATAATTTTCTTCAAAAATTAAATTTTTAGTTTCAGAATAGTATTTATACTTTCCGTTTACATAATCGTTTTCATATTCTCCTTCCTCCCAAATTTGTCCATTAGGAAAATATTTAAAATATTTTCCATCTCTTAAGTCATTTTTCATAAAATATTCTTCAAAAACAGCACCTTCTTCATTTTCTTTTTTTTGATACTTAAATCCATTAAGATTAGTATCTTTAAAATAATATTCAATATATTTGCCATTTTTTTTACCATTTTTCATAAAATATTTTGAGGAAATTTCTCCAGTTTTTTTATAATATTTTCTCCATTCTCCATTTGGTAAATCATTTATAAAATTTGCTTGTAATTCTAACTTTCCATCTTCATAATATTTTTCCAGTAACCCTTGCTTCTTATTATTTACAAATTTTATAGAGTATTCCGTATTTCCATTTTCATAATAAGAATAAGCATTCTCCATAATTTTATCATTTACGTAGTAAGTTTCAGTTTTTTTATTCCCGTTTTCATAATATTCAAGCCACGTTCCTTCTTTTAGCCCTTCACGACAAAATCCTTTTATTTGTATATTTCCATTTTTATGAAAAACTGTATAATCTCCATAATATTCTCCATTTTTATAATAGATTTCAGCATATTTTTCACCTGTTTCATAAAATTGTTGATATAAATCTTTTATTTTATTATTTTCAAAATTTTCTATACATTTTAAATTTCCATTATTATAATATGTTTTCCAAATTCCAGTCTTCATCCCAAAACTAATATTTCCTTCAGAATGAATTTTCCCATCTTCATATTCTAAAATTAATTTTCCATTGTATATTTCTCCATCTTTATCAATTAAAATCATTTGTCCATGCATTTTTTCTATATCAAAAATTTCTTCAATTTTTTGATTGTACTTAACTCTTTTTATTTTTTCTAAATGTTCTGTTTTCATTATTCTATCCCTTCCATTATTTCAACAAAATCATGATAAAATTTATCTACTTTCTCATTAAATTCTTCTTTATTTTCATCTGGTATGCAAGATAGCTTATCTATAAACTTATCAAAAGTATCAACTAATTTTTTCCATTCCCATCTATCTTCATAATTTATTATTTCTCTTAAATGCTCTGCTCTTGTCTTTTTATTTTCCTTCTTTCTTAGATAAAACTTCAAAAGCCTTATCATACCATTTCTTTACTTTTTCATTAAATTCTTCATCTTCAACAGGCGGAACAATATATATCCTATCTATAAAATCATCAAAATTATTTCCAAATAAATTCCATTCCCAAACTATTTCCTTTTTAGAATTTCTTCTACTTGAAAAACTCCATACTTCCTTTGTACTTTTTGATATAAATATATATCCTCCATCTGTTACTTGTATTGGAAATAAATCATCTGTCATTTCGTATTTTATTTCATCATCTCTATTATCACTTGTTTCATGGTTGTATTCGTCCATTTCCATTAATGCGTTTTTCCCTCTCTCAACTTCTTCATCTTGTAAAGTAAGATACCCTACAAATTCATCAAATTTATCTTTCTCTTTTCTTATTCGGCAATATCCTTCATCTGTAAACAATATTTTTTCATATTCTTCAAATAAATTTCTATATTTTTTTATTTCGTATGTTTCAAAAAATTCTTCTGTAAAATATTTACTATTTCTTTCTGTCCTTTTTGTTGTATTTTCCTTGTCAATAATTATCTCTAAATGTTCTTCCACTTTAGGTTTATCTTCCACATAATACAATTCATCAATAAATTTATCAAAATTATCTGATAATTTTATCCAGTCCCAGTCTAAATCACCCTCTTCACCTATATGCTCATAAAACGACCATACTTCCTCATCGTTATCTAAGAAAATATTTTCATTTTCTCCTATATAAATGGCTTCATTATTTTCAAAGCATTCATATTCTATTTCTTTATCTGAATTTTCCCCATATTCTAATACATGATTTTCTTCATCCAGTTCTTTTAAAAATTCTTGCCCTGCTTCAATTGATTCGTCACTAAATACAAGTTTATATAAACTATACTCTTTTATAAATTCATCATCTTCTTTTCTTTTACAATATATTGTTCCATTTAATGATTTAAAATATATTTCTTCATATTTTTCTATTAATTCTTTATGTTTTTTAATTCCGTATTTTTCAAAAAACTCTTCTTTAAAATATTTACTTTTCTCCACTCTTTCTTTGGATTTTGTATAATCTATTATTTTTTCTAAATGCTCTGTTTTCATTATTTTTTCCCTTCCATTATTTCAACAAAATCATGATAAAATTTATCTACTTTCTCATTAAATTCTTCTTTATTTTCATCTGGTATGCAAGATAGCTTATCTATAAACTTATCAAAAGTATCAACTAATTTTTTCCATTCCCATCTATCTTCATAATTTATTATTTCTCTTAAATGCTCTGCTCTTGTCTTTTTATTTTCCTTCTTTCTTAGATAAAACTTCAAAAGCCTTATCATACCATTTCTTTACTTTTTCATTAAATTCTTCATCTTCAACAGGCGGAACAATATATATCCTATCTATAAAATCATCAAAATTATTTCCAAATAAATTCCATTCCCAAACTATTTCCTTTTTAGAATTTCTTCTACTTGAAAAACTCCATACTTCCTTTGTACTTTTTGATATAAATATATATCCTCCATCTGTTACTTGTATTGGAAATAAATCATCTGTCATTTCGTATTTTATTTCATCATCTCTATTATCACTTGTTTCATGGTTGTATTCGTCCATTTCCATTAATGCGTTTTTCCCTCTCTCAACTTCTTCATCTTGTAAAGTAAGATACCCTACAAATTCATCAAATTTATCTTTCTCTTTTCTTATTCGGCAATATCCTTCATCTGTAAACAATATTTTTTCATATTCTTCAAATAAATTTCTATATTTTTTTATTTCGTATGTTTCAAAAAATTCTTCTGTAAAATATTTACTATTTCTTTCTGTCCTTTTTGTTGTATTTTCCTTGTCAATAATTATCTCTAAATGTTCTTCCACTTTAGGTTTATCTTCCACATAATACAATTCATCAATAAATTTATCAAAATTATCCGATAATTCTGCCCAGTCCCAATCTAAAATACCCTCTTCATCTATATGCTGATAAAATGCCCATACAACACCTTCTGTATCAATAAATAGATATTCCTTATCACTTATATAAATTGCAAAACTATTTTCAGATAGTTCATATTCAATTTTATCAGTTGAACTTTCACCATATTTTTCCCAATGCAGTTCTTCATCCATCCTTCTTAAAAAATGTTTTCCATTTTCAAAAATTTTATCACTAAATTCAATTTTATAGAGACTATATTCTTTCACAAATTTATCATTTTTTTTTCTTTTACAATAAACTGTTCCATCTTCTGATTTAAAGTATATTTCTTCATATTTTTCTATTAATTCCCTATATTTTGTTATTCTACATTTTTTAAAAAATTCTTTTGTAAAATATTTGCTTTCTTTTATTCTTTCTTTTGATTTTGTATAATCTATTATTTTCTCTAAATATTCTGTTTTCATTATTCTATCCCTTTCTTATTAGTTATTTCTGACTATCTGCTATCTTTTTCTTTGCTTTGAAGCTGTCCCTGTATGCCTTACACCTTTATTACCATATCCATTATTATGCCATTCTTTTCTTGTTATTTGAAATCCTTCCATTCTGGTTAATTTGTCTTCTGTGTGATGTCCAACTAACCCTTTTTCTCTAAAAGTATTTTCAACAGCTGTTTGAGTATAACCAAAATAAGGTTTTATTCCTTGTGTTTCATAATAACTTTTATTAGCCTTTTCTAACTTAGCTATTTCTTTGTGTAATTTCTTTAAATCTTCATCTGTTTTACCAGTTAATCCCAAAATTTGTATTTCATTTCCTAAACTTCCTTCCCATTTTATTTGACCATCACTCATTTTTCCTATCATAACATCATAGTCTATTATCTTCTTTTTTCCGTTAATATCTACATCTTCTATCTTTTTTATCCATCCATATGTCCAATTTTCAGGGTTACTATTATCAACTATTATGTATGCTGATTTTCCATGATTTTTAAACCAAGTATCCGGTGTGCTAAAACCTTTAGGATTATTTGGAATTTTAGGAATTATTTCATTCCCATTTCGCATAATCCCTTTATAATTATTGATATTATAAAGTGTTTTATCATTATGAACCAAGAATTTACTTTTACCAACAAAATAATTATGATTATCTTCAACTTCAAAATTATAAACTTCTTTTTTAATGAAATAATCACTTTACTTTATTTCTACAATTTTTAAACTCTTTCCATCACTTGATAATATTCCATCATTTATTTTTAAATCTTTTGCTTCTACAAAACCTTTGTTTTTTAAATAAAACGGATGTTTTTCAGTTGATTCAACTGTTGTATTATTATCAAATTTTATATCCATTGTTTTATTTGTAGTATTTTTTAATACATTAAGAACCTTTTTATATTCTAGTTTACCAGTATTTATATTAAAGCTCAAAACTTTTTCACCTACTACAATATCCTCTATGTTTTTATAGCCGTATTCCATCCTTACTAGTGTACCTTAATAAATTCTTCCATTATCATACATCTCATTTATATCTCTCGTTGTGGGATTTTTCCCTATTTTTTCAATATGTTCCTTTGCCATTTGTATTTGATTTTCTTTTTGACTACAACTAAATATTATGAAAATTACCAATATAATTAATAATAATTTCTTCATTCATTATCTACTCCTTTTCTTTACCTTTTACTTCAACTTTTTCTGTTAATTCTAAAATATTATCCGTTTTTAGTTTCTTCGTAGACATTCTTAATTTTCTTATTTTCATAATAAATTTTTAAATTATATGAAAATGAAAATAAATTAAGTTTAGCTCCATCACACACCATTGTATCAGCCTCTTCTTTTGTTAATGATTTAAGCCCTGTTCTTTTTTCTTCTTCTCTTTGTTCAAATTGTTTATCTGTTAAAAAAAATATCTGGTTTTTCAGGTATTCTTAAGTGTCTCACTTTTTTTAGTTGCATTTCACATGTCTTATCATTAAACCCTGTTTCTTCATCTATTATTTCCATAATTTAATCCCCTTTCTTACTTATTCCCTATGTCTTGTAATCTTTCGGACGCAAATTCCTTTTCACCTAAATCAACAGCTTTTTTATACCATTTCTTTGCTTCTTCATAATTCCCTTCCATTTCATAACAATATCCTACTGCAGAAGTGGCTCTTTCATCTTTTTTATTTTTTTCTAATCTTATTAAATAATGTTTTCTTGCTTCTTTATAATTTTTTTCTATAAGATATTTTGCTCCTAGTTCAAAAGCTGCTGTTGAACTACCGTTGTTCATTGCTTTTTCTAGTATTTTTTTCCCTTCTTCTTTTTTACCTAAATTTTCATAAAATAGAACTCCTTTCTCTGTATAGCCTTCCACTTCCCCTTTTTTTATAAGATTATCGTAAATTTCTAAACTCTTATCATATCTTTCTTTTGTCTTAAAAAAAGAAGCTTTTCTAATTAAAAAATCATTTTCAGTATCTTTTTCACCTAATTCTTTCAAAATTTTCTTAGTTTCTTTATCATTTCCTCTTTCAAAATATAAAAGTTGTAAGTCGTTCCGTGAATCTTTATCTCCATTTTTAGCCGCTATCAAATAATACTTTGTTGCGTTCTCTATATCACCTTTTTGTTCATAATAATATGCAAAATTATGTGTCGCTGGACTTATCCCTCTATCTGCAGCATATTTTGCCCATTTTTCATAATTTGCATAATCTTTTTTATTATAATAATATTCTGCAAGATAATTCGAAGCTTCTGGCTTATCCTTTACTACTCTTTCAAAGTAAAGCAGTGCCATCTCGGGATTGCTTCCATAATAAATTTTTCCATTATCATACATCTCATTTATATCTCTTGATGTAGCATTTTTCCCTATTTTTTCAATATGTTCCTTTGCCATTTGTATTTGATTTTCTTTTTGACTACAATTAAACACTGTGAAAATTATCAATACCATTAATAATAATTTCTTCATTCGTTATCTACTCCTTTTTTTTACCTTTTACTTCAACTTTTTTTATTAATTCTAAAGTATTATCCATTTTTAGTTTCTTCATAAACATTCTTAATTTTCTTATTTTCATAATAAATTTTTAAATTATATGAAAATGAAAATAAATTAAGTTTAGCTCCATCACACACCATTGTATCAGCCTCTTCTTTTGTTAATGATTTAAGCCCTGTTCTTTTTTCTTCTTCAAAAGTTATATAAGGATTGAAAATTCCCGCTCTCTCGCACTTATATTTTGTAACTATATACTTGGGTTTAGAATCAAAAATATTTAATTTTTCAATATTCGTTCTTTTGCTATTCATTAGTTTTCTCCATTTCCTTTAAAAATTCTTTTGCTTTTAAATTTCCTTTATTAGCAACTTCTTCTAATAATTTTTTTGCCTCTTTATATCTTTTGTTAGAATAATACAAGATTCCTAAATTATAAATTGCTGCTTCACTTCCATCTCCACCCATCTGAATAGCCTCTTTGTATAATTTTTCTGCTTTATTTTCTTCAAGTTGAAGCATATATACAACCCCAAGATTTGTTAAATATCTCGCATTTTTTTTATCGAAATGGCTTTTTTATAATATTTTTCAGCTTCTTTATAGTTTTTTTGATTTTTATACAGCATTCCTATTTCAATAAGAGCATCTGTGTGTTTTGGATTTTCTTGTAGTATCATATCAAATATCTTTTTTGCTTTTTCAAAATTATTTTCATCACTATATTTCATTCCAAGTACAAACATCGCTTTGGTGTCTCCATTTTCAGCTTCTTTATCATACAACACTTTTGCTTCAGAATTTCTTCCTAAATCTTGATACATCTCGGCTAGTGCCTTATAAGCATTTGGCACTCCCAGGTTCATTGCCTTTTTGTAAAGTCTCTCCGCTTCTTCATACTTGCCCTCTCTTCTTCTAAAAAAAGCAAAATTATAGATACCATCCCTATCATTTTTTTCTTCCAATTCTTTATATAGTCTTTCTGCTTCAACTTTTTTATTTCTTTTAGCATATATATTTGCAAGATTGTTAATCGCCATTAATATTGATGGATGTTCAACTTTACCTTGCTCAAATTTTTTTAAGATATTTTCATAAACTTCTATTGCTTTTTCTTGATTATGTCTATATTGTTCATAATAAACTCCTAGATTGTATTCCGCTTCTATCAAATTATGCTGTCTTCCATAAAGATTCCATTTTTCAAAATTTTTATTGTCACCTTTTTCCAGATAATAATTAGCTAAATACGTAGAAGCTTCTGGTTTGTATCTTATAACTTCATCCAACATTTTTTTTGACTGTTCAGGATATTTTTTAAAATTAAGCTGGGCTGTCAAAAATATATCCTCTATATCCTGTTTAGTAGGATTTTTTTTTAAATATTGATATTTTGTGCTTTTAAAAGACGGACTTAATTTTCTAACTGTAAAAATTATTCCACATACAAATACAATTCCTAATAAATATATCTTCAGAACTTTTTTACTAAATTTTTTCATTTTTTCTTCCTTTTTATAATTTTTATCCTGCATTAATGTAATTTTATCTATTTGTTTTTTTCTTAATTTTCTCATTTTTTTTCTCCAAACATCTTTAACCATTAATTATCACATTACTTCCACCGTTCATTACTGAAAAGCCAGATGATTCTATTTTGGTATCATTATTTGATAAAATATTTGTATCATTAAGTTACATTGTTATCCCAATTATATTCATCATACAAAACAAATAAAATTTCAAATTCTTTCTTTTTTAAATTTATAGTATGAACTTGACCGTATAAGTAATTATTATCTCCTATTGTAAACCAAAAATCATTTTCAGAAAGTTTACTCTTATTTCTATATATTTGTGGAACATGATTATAATCGTAAAATTTTAAAATTTTTCTTAAGGGAATATTATTTTTTATTGCCCATATTACATTTTTTTTTATGTTTGTTTTATTTTTTCAGTATAGTTTGCTATATCACCTCTTATTAAAAAATTATATCCATTAAAAACTAAATAATCTGATAAAAAAGCTTTTGAACCATAATGTTTTTTAACAATATCTATAATTCTTGATCTACCTGGACCTAGAATTTTAGTTCCCCCAAAATAGCTTCTTATTTTAGGTCTTGCTAAATATCCACCAAAATAATAATCTAAACATTTAGCAGAAGTTAAGCCTATTTTACCTCTTCCTATGCCTTCTTTTAAATTAACTTTCGTTGAAAAGGCTCCCATTTTCTTAGCTTCTTCTTCTGTAAAAATTATTTTTTCTCCTGTTATTTTTTCTTTTAAATTATCTTTATACTTTCCTTTTCTTTTTATTAATTCCATATAAAACCTACTTTCTACTTTTAAATTTTAAGGTCCTAATCTTAATCTTATAAAAATTGCTATTACAAAAAAATTCAATATTAAAATATAATGTCTTCTATTTTCTTTTATTAACATACTACAAATTATTGTAAATACTATATCTAACATATTCAATGTAAAAATTCCACTTAAAATAAGAAAAGGCCATATGACCACATAGATAAATCGTATTTTAAAAATATTTTCTAATAATATAAGAAATATCAACATTGTATAAAAATATACTCTTATTCCCATTTTTCTTTTTTGATTTAATTGAAAATATGTTATAAATAGCACTACTAAAAAAGTAAACAAATAAATAATATAATCTTTATTAGTAACTATTTCTTCTGGTAGTTCAACTAAATTAAACATAGATTCTCTTTCAAGAAAAAATACAGTCATCACTTGAAAAATAAAAATATTGATGTTAAATTTTATTACTTTGTTTTCAAAAAAGAACGAATTAAAAATTGTAAAAGTTAAAAAAACAAGTGTTATTATCGACAGATTTAACAATCTGACATTTCCTATAAAATAAGAAAAAAACAATAAATTTAGTGTTTTAAAAATTAAATTAATTCCTTTATTTTCATAAATTTCATTTTTTAGAATATTCCTAAACAATTTTAACTTATTTAATATTATTTTATCAAATTTCATTTTTTCTCCATTTATTTAAAATTTATATTTTCTTCATTGAATATTGTTTGTTTTAATTCCAAAGCAAAATGCCCTTCTCCATTTCCAACACTAAAATCCTGATTAAAACTATCCACATACATTTTAGGAAAATAAAGCTCAAATGTCTTTCCTCCCCCTAAATCTGTTTGCACCATTACATCCCTAGTTGATTTTTCATCTCCGTAAGTCATCGCCCACAATGATA
>ERZ773076.714-NODE-714-length-15985-cov-220.659761_pt1 | contig 15985 bp, 16 predicted proteins | sample MGYA00580613_ERZ773076 | MGnify/ENA primary metagenome ERZ773076 (study PRJEB29015, sample SAMEA2738005) | human oral metagenome | biome: human oral; feature: human-associated habitat; material: dental | place: China | collected 2057 ...
GCCCCAGGCGGCGCCGGTGGACCACTGCCACTGCGTACAGGTCACCGTCGGGCGGTCGATGAAGGGGACCGGGAAGTCCCACTGCCAGCGGCCCTGATACAGGTTTCCGTAGCCGACGGCTTCGGCGCGGATGGCGGTGGTGCGGATTGTGCACTCCTGCACCCCATCGGGTCGTCGCACCCAGGAGCCGCGACCTGTGCTACCCGATGTGGCCTGCCCGGGAGGGCCGATGATCGTGATCCTGTGCGGCTTCGCCTCGACGAGGCACAACACCAGCTGGCCGGGCATCAGCGGTCCGGCAGCATTGACCACGTTGCCGGCATCGATAGGGGTGTCGGGGGCGTCCTCCAGGTACAGGGCGGTGCCGCTCCATCGGCCCCACACGAATCGCTGTCCCGGGGCTGCGGCGGCGGTCACGGCGCCGGCCAGCAGGGTCTTGGCGGGCTCTAGATCCATAGTTGTCCTCCTGTGTAGATGTGGCGAAGGGTGTCCTCGACGACTGGACCGACGCCGAGCTTGACGCGGCGATTGACCACGGCACCGGTCACGTCGAGGCGGCGGAGGGTGACGCGGTCACGCAGCTGGGTGCCGTCCACGGGGTGGGTGTAGGTGACGCGGCGAGTCACGTCGATCGCCTGCGTCAGGAGCCGCTGCGCATGCCGGTTGATCACGGCCTGATCCGCGGCCTCGAGGTTGTCGTACACCCTTACGATTTCGCCGCGACGGTGAGTGGATAAGGGGCTGGCCGGGTCATCGAGACGGGCCTCGCCCCGCAACCCCAACTCCTTGCCGTCGGACTTGGAATAGGCGTAGACGACGTTGGGGATGTCGGCGATGTTCGCCGCGTCCTTGTACTGCCGCAGGACCCGGTAATCCTCCGGGCGGCCACCGTAGACGGCCGCCTCGATACGCTCGTCCGGCGGAACCCACGGCTCTGCCCGGAGCCAACCATTCATGTCGCAGTAGAGGTGGCCGTAACCGCACGCCTCCAAGAGGTCGTTGATCACGGTCAACCAGGTGTCGGTTGGGTCCCACACCATGGGCGAAGACGTGGTCTTCGCCGATGGGGTGATGGCGATCTGGTCCTCGCCGCGCGCCATGATCAGGTCCGTGACCCGCTGGATGATGGCGGTACCGGCCCCGTATTGCTGCCGAATCCCGGTGGGCTGCGACAAGGTTTGGAGCTTGTCGAGCAGCGCAATCGATGCCTTCCGGACGGGGCCGTCGTGCTCCCACTCCGGCCAAACCGGAATCCACACACCCATGCGGGTGCGCTGCCCATCAGCGTGGTGGGTGATCCGCAGCCTCGTGTCGAGCCAGTCAATCAGGATCGACGGGTTGATGACCTCGATGGTGCCGGAGCCGTGGATGGGGCGACTGACCGACCACTCCAGCGACCCTCCGGTGACCTGGGCGAAAGGGCCGCGGTAGTCGCCTCGGCGCCCCACTAGGTCGATGGTCCAGTGCTCAGTCACTGATCCTCACCGCCGTCCCAGAGATCTTGACGGCACGGGAGGCGCCACGCTGCGGGGCGATGGCGGGTCCGGTGGCGGTGAGAGTGGCTCGCCACCGGATCCCGGTGGGATCCCGGTACCAGATCCGCTGCCCCAGCAGCCGCAGCCACACGTCCCGCGGCGACCCCCACCGCGGCGTCAGCAACCCCGAGAACCGCACCTCAGCGGTGCGGCGCCGCCCGTAGTGGGCGACCGGATACTGCTCCGCATCGTCGGTCTCATACTCGGCCAGGACGAGCTCATGGCTGTGCGTAGTGGCCAGTTCCATGTCGAGGATCAGATGCGCTTTGGTGCCGTCGTCGCCGAGTAGCCAGGCGCGACGGGTGTGGGTGCCGACGGTGACCACCACGGGGGTGGATTCGGTGGGCAGCTCAGAGATCGCCGTCACCCTGTACATAACTTCCCCGCCCAGATGCGGGGTGGGGTCGGTGACCACGATGTGCGGCCCAGGCTGGATGTCGAGGGTCTGCCATGTCTGCCCGGCATCACGCGATACTTCGACGCGGATCTGCTCGGTCGCGACTGGTCCGGTTTGGGCGTCGGCCGTGATGACGACCTCGCCCTCTTCCTCGACGTAGCGGGCGGTCACGATGGGCGAGGCGGGCTCCGCATAGTCGACCGTGAAATCCACGCTGGCCCAGCGGGACCGCAGGCCGGAGCCGGACCGCACCCTGACGGCGGCGCGATGCTGGTGCATGTCCGCGGCCAGGGCGGGGGCGGTGAGGATCCCGGGCGGGCCCTGACCGGACCATGCCGCCACCTGCCGGTCGGCGGTGAGGTCGGTGAGGGTCGCTTCCCAAGCGGTGATGAGCCACGCCGGATCTGGTTCCGACCCGGTGGCGTGGATCCGGATCCGGTTGGTGGCCACGACCTCGTCCGGGGTGGGGGAGGTGATCGCGGCGGTCGGTGGGGCTGCGACGCGGAATCCCGACGGCGCGGACCACGCGGACCAGTCGTCGTGCATGCCCTTGGTGCGGACCCGCCACTGCCAGGCGCCGACGGTCAGGCCGGTCTCGTAGCTGGGGGTGGCGCCGGTGACCGTGGCGGTGCTCCAGTCGCTGTCGCCGACACGCTGCCACTGCACTTCCGCGCTGGTCTGGTCGGTGAGGTCCCGGGATTCGTGGCGCCACTGCATGCGCACCGGCTCCTCGACGGACACGATCCCGGACGGCCCCAGCAGAGTCGGCGGTGCCGGGGCTTGCAGCGCCGGCACGGTGATGGTGGTGGCCCACTGGGACCAGCGCTGCCCACCCTCGGACACGCCAGACTTACCGCGGAACTGCACGGTCTGGCCGGCGGCGGGGGTCATGGAGGCCTTGCCGTCGCGGCCGTCACCTTGGGTCCAGTACTGCCACGCCCCGCCGTTGACGGAGCGCTCCAGATACCAATGCTCGGGGTAGTTGGCGGTGGCGGTGAGGTCCACGGCCACGGCGTAGCCTTCGCGGTAGACCCGCAGTTGTGGGGCGGAGGGGGTGGTGCGGATCGCTCCGGTCTCGGCCCATGCGGATTCGTACCCGCTACCGTTGGCTGCACAGACCCGCCACTTGTAGCGGCTGTTGGGGCTCAGGCCGTAGTCGCGGAGGCTGGTGCCGTAGACGGTGCCCAGCCGCGTCCACCGCTGGAGATGTTCTGCCCACTGCTCGACGTAGTAGCGGTCCGCCAGGTCGGTGGCGCCCCACGAGATCAGCGCCTCCGTGTCGGAGACGTACTGGGCCTGTGGTGCGGGACGCCCGGGCAGGCCGGATGTGACCCCGGGCAGGGTCACGGTCGACGTGTGGGAGGCGGTGACGCCGGAGCCGATGTAGTCCACACCGGACAGGGACGCCGCGACCGCCACCTGGTGGGGGCCGGCCGTGTAGATCGGCAGGGACCCGGATATGCGCTCCAGGATGGTGGAGCCGCCGGTGGAGACCCGCACCCCCATGCTGGTGGATGCCGATCCGAGGGCGCCGGAGCGGTTGTACTGCGCGGACGAGTCCCAGAAGCTGTAGCCGGCCTCGACGGAGATGATCAGCTGCACCGGGACGGTGGTGGCGCCGAGTGCGGGGGTGCCGATCGCCCAGTCGAACCGCAGCCGCATGCGCTTCGCCGCCCCGGCGCTCGGCACCCACGGCCCGTAGGTGCTGGTCCCGTAGCCCATCTATCAGCCTCCCATCTGTCGTACCGCAAGCGGCAGGGTCCGCAGGAAATCCACTAGGGCTTCGAGGTCGCGCAGCGCCCCGGCAGGGATCTGCACGGTGACGTGCATCTGCTGCGCACCGCCCGCCGGTGCGGCTGCGGCGAGGCGGGCGAGCTGCTGGGTGGGATGCACATACGACCGGGGCGGCAGGGACACGAGCTCGGGGCCGTTTTCTCCGACCAGCGCGAGACCGCCCGGCGTGTATCCGCCATCAGCGAAGTGGGGGATGCCGATCGAATCGGCCACCCAATCCTTGATGGCTTGGATGGGCCATTTCGCGATTCCCTCGCCGAGTTTGGAGAGAACTCCACCGCCCATATTGGTGAGGGACTTCCAGGCGCCAGCGATCGCGTCGTTGAACCAGCGCAAAGGGGCGGTGACGAAATCCCATGCGGCCTGTGCGGCGCCGGCCAGGAAATCCCAAGCCTTCTCGCCCCAGCCCTTGGATTTCTCGACCGCCTCGGGCGACGCATTCGCTGGGAGGCCGGATACGACGCCAACCCTCGGACCGTTGTCACGGCCCCCGAGGCCATCGCCTCCGCGCAGGTAATCCTGTGCCTGCCACACCGCCGACCCGCCAGCGGTGCCCGCCCCGGGCAAAGGGACGCCGTGGGCGTGCGCCACCCAGTTGCCTTTGCCGGCGCGGTCCCAGGTCGGGATGCCGACGCGCCGCAAGGGCAGGATGAAGGTTCGGTATCCGCCGGTGATGTCGAGGGCGTCGCCGGCGTGAGAGGTGCCGGAGTAGGAGGTGCGTGGCCGCCATCCGCCTTGGGTGATGTGCATCTGGGCGCCGGCCATTTTCTCCGCGGCCTGAATGCGGGCCGCGAAGAGGCTGGTGAAACGGTGCCCGCGGAATCCGATGATGCCGCCGCCGGCGTAGCCGTTGAGGCCGTCGTAGTGCTCCCGCCACTGCGCCAGCGAGGTGCCCTGCAACGCCGCCTGATTCAGCGCGAGCAGGCGTTTCCGCTCGTACGGGTCCTTGAGAGCCTCGGAGACGATGATGCCTTCGCCGCGGCGGGCCATGATCAGTTGATCGTCGCCGTCACGCCACGACGAATAGCCGGGCAGGATGCCGCCTCGGGCGAAGCCCTCGGGGATTTTGACTTTCGGCAGCAGATCCTTCAGGCCGATCTTCTCGGCCAACCCGTTTATGCCGCCGATGATGCCGTCATTGAGGACGGTCTGCAGAACGAACTTGATCGGGGCGGTGACTAGGCCTTTGATCTTGTCGAAGGCCGCGCCGACGGCTTTCACGCCGTTATCGAAGGCTGTGGTCAGGCCGTTCCAGAAATCATTGACGGCTCGGCCTACAGTTCCAGAAACCCATGTGAATGCGTTGTATATGCCGGATTTGAATGTTTCCAAAATTCCGGCAACGGTGTTCCAGGCGGATGTGATGGTTTGGGTGATGGTCTGGGTGAAGCTGTTCCATGCTGATGTGGTGACGGAAACTACCCAGTTCCAGGCGGCGCTAATGCCATTCTGGATGCCGCCGAGAACACCGGTGATTGTGCCCCAGATGCCGCTCCAGATGTTGGTGAGTAGCGCCCACACGGCGCTGAAAACCGTGCTGGTGTAGGTGGTGAACCATTGCCAGGCGGCTTGGATGTATCCCCAGAAACCCTCCCAAATCGATTTGACGCCGTCCCAGGCCTGTCCCCAGTTGCCGGTTATGACCCCGAGAATGGTGGTCATGATCCCAGAAAGCACCTGGCTCAGGCTCTGGAATGCGCCGCCGATGTAGGTGACGAATCCACTGACCAGGGGGAGCACGTAGGGGCCTACGGCGTCCCATGCGGTGCCGATGGCGGCGAAAGCGACGGCGATGATCGAGCCGAGCGTCGTGGCCGCGCTACCGAGTGCGGCGAAGCCGCCCTCCAGCTGGGGCAGCACCCCCGCTACGGCGCCGGTGAAGCTGGTCCACAGCTCACCGAGGATCGGCAGCAGATGCTCACCGACCGCAGACCATGCGGTAGTGAAACCGGCCCCGATGGAGTCGATGAGATTCATCACGGCCCCGCCGGGCTCCATCAGCTGGGCGAAAACACCTCCAAGCTGCATGAACCCTTCCCGGAATTGGAAGAGCGCGTTAATGGCGGGAGAATCCTCTTCCAGACCGAATGGGGTGCCCGAGTAGTCGCCGGTGAAAAGCAGCTGCCCGACCTGAATGGTGCTGTCAACGGCATCCCGAATCCCGGCAAGAATCCCAATGACCGGGTTGTCTTCTTCGAGGCCGAATATTGGGCCGGTGTAGTCGCCGCTGAACAGAAGGGTTCCGAGGCGTCCGAATTCCTCGGCGACCGGTTGAATGGCGGGGCCAAGACCCATGAGCCAGTCCAGTGCCGACATGGCGACCGGCAGGAACGCCTGCCCCAGGCCAGTCGTGAAATTCTCCCACTGTTGGGAGAGAACCTGCACTTTGTGAGCGTAGGTGTCGGATTCCCGGGCGAAGTTGCCGTGGGCATCCGTGGTTTGTTCCATGATGAGCGCGAGCGTGGCGGCCTGCTGCGCCTCGTTCGAGAAGCTTCCGCCGACTTTTTCGAAGCCGAGGGCGGCGGCTTTCGCGTCAATCTCGGTTTGTTTCAGTGAAACACCGTAGCGCTCGATTGGGTCCCGCTCGCCTTTCAACGCGGAAGAGAGGGCTTCGACGGCTTCGCGGGTGGTGCCGCCGAACATGGAGGAGAGGTCGGCGCCGAGACCGATGAGCTGATTGGTTTTCGGCGCCAGCTCTTCCATCGCGGTGCCACCGTTTTTCAGCTGCGCACCAATCAGGGTTCCGAGCTCGTTGAATTCGTTCTTGGACAGCCCGACATCGGTGGCGGCGGAATCCGCCCAGGCGTGCATTTGCCCAGCGGATTCCTTGAACACCGAGTCGATGGCGCCGACGGATTGTTCGAGTTCTCCGGCTTTGTTGATGACGTCGGCCATGCCGCGGCCGACTTCGGCGACACCGACAGCCGCTATTGCGGGGCCGATGAGCCGCCCGATTCCTGCGCCGATTCCGGATATGCCGCCCTTGAACTTCGCGGCGAAAGTGTGCCCGGATTCGGCGCCTTCGGCGGCGGCTTTCCGCGACAGCCCGGAGAAGGGGTTGATGTGCCCGATGCCCTGCTGGAGGGCGTTGCGGACCTTGTGGCCGAAGCCGGAGACTTGCTGTCCGGACTGCTGCGCGGAGGTGCCGACGCGCTGCTGCGCGGCCGCGACTTCCTTCGCCGCGTGTTCCTCGGCCTGCTCCGCAGCCTTGAGGCCGTGGGAAGCGGCCTCGGCTTTGCGCTTGGCCAGGATCATGCGGTCCTGCGCCGCCAGGGCGCGGGAGGATCCTTCGCCGGAGCGTTCGACGGCCTCGGCGTAGGCCTTCTCGGCTATGGCGGCTTTGCGGTCGGCGTCCTCCTGCCGCTGCCGGGCCGCGACGACGGTTTTGCTCGCCGCCTCCGCCTTCTGCTTGGCCGAGTCGAGCGCGGACTCGAGCTGCTTCGTGTCCGGCTTCGCCTTGGATCCGAACGCGCGTGCGAATATGTTGCCGGACTTCTCGCCCGTCGCCGCAGCGGCGCGTTCGATGCCGTTGAGTTCCTTCGCCACCCCGGAGGCGACGTTTTTCGCGTCGACGACCAGCGATACGTAGGCGGTGGCGAGCTGCACGGCAGCAGACATGGTTAGAGCACCCCTTCCCTGGTCAGCAGGGCCTGCTTGGTGGGCGGGTCCCCGCTGACCGGGAGGGGTGTTCGGGAGTCACCGGGGGCCTAGGTCGGCTTCCAGTTCCTCGATGGTGTAGGCGTCATCGTCCGCGACTGGCTCGGAGATGGCGTGGCTGTACCCGGGTACGCCGGGCCGTGGGTACGGCTCCGGCCGGTCTTGCTCTTTGCCGCCGGACCGTTGCCAGTTGGCGGCGGCCAGGAGATCGATGACGTGGGCGAGTAGCTGGGCTTGGTGATCCCATTCGGCGCGGTCGCCGAGGATTGCCCGGTAGAGGGGGCCCCGCTCCCTCGGGTAGTAGAGCAGGGTCGCCAAATCGGACCATGTGAGTGCGTCGCTGCCTAGATCGCGTAGCCGCATCCCGGCGCTCATCACCTCGTAGGCGACGGCGTCGGGATGCTCGGCCAGCAGGATCAGGCAGCGCTCGATTCCCCCGTGGTGATGCCGGACGCCTCGCCCCACGCCTCCATGAGGGCGATGACCTCGTCATCGGTCATGTCCTGCACCGCCTCATAGATCTCCCCGAAGACTTCGCGGAGCACGGTTTCCTCGCCGCGGCGGATGCCCCACTGCTCACGCTGGGTCAGCAGGTTACGGGACGGCAGCGTGAAGTCGCCGTCCCAGCCGGGCAGGCGGAACGTCACGTAGGCGAGCTTGCGGGGCAGGTGACGGCGCGGAATCGCCACCTTGGGGGCCTTGGGGACTCGGCTAGCCGCGAGGCTGCGCAGGAACTCGTCAGAGTTCTCGGATGCGGCGAGGCGTTCTCGCAGGGCGACGGCTTCCTCGTACGTGAGCTCGGGCTCGGGGCCATCAATGTAGGCGTCGTTGATGGGAGTGGTCATAGTGGTTTCCTTCCGGCCTTCCTGAGGGTGTTCTGCCGGGATACACGGGAAGGCGCGCGTATCCCGACAGGTCTAGGGATCAGGCAGCCTTCTTGGGCAGGCTCTTGTACTCATGCACGCAGTCGCCGCCGGCATCCGGGTATGCCTTGATCGTGCACTGATAGGAAATCAATTCAGCAGCGACAAACTTGACTTCCCCCACAGCAGTGATTCGTGCATTAGGAAGCACAATGCGCTTCCGAGAACGGCGGGATGCCATCTCGAAAACCCACGCCGCGTTGTCGAGTTCGGTGGCGTTGTGCTTGACGTGCACCGACCCTTCGGCCTGGTCGGTGGGCTCGACGATGGTGACGTTGTCCTTGCCGTAGATCGCCTTCAGGAGGTCGCCGCGGAGCGACTCGAGGAAGGTTGCGGTGACAGTAGACGAGAAGGATTCCTGTGTGGTCTCGATGACCGTTCCGCCCCAGTCTTCTTGATCAGTTGTATTCCGCTCTTCAGCCAGAGAAATACCGTCCTTGGAGACATATCCCATGTTCAGGAATGCCTCATTGAGATCGGCCTTGTGGTCGGCAGGCAGTTCCGTTCCGAGAGGGGCGGAGAAAGCGTAGCCGCCGACCTTGGGCCTGCCGGTATCGACATTGGTGTTGGTGTTGGCTACAAACGCCATGACGTCTCCTAGAGGGTGGTGAGGGTGGTGGTGAAAGTGGCTCGGTGGCTGGGTGTTTCGGGGTCGTCGTAGGCGACCGGCCAGGTCGCTTCCGCGTCGTGGATGAGGTCATCCGTCTCCGCGCCGGTCAGGATCAGAGCCCGGGCTCGGGCGGCCAGGTCGCGGGCAGCGGCGGGGGTGGAGGCCCATGCCTCGACCGTGACCATGACGTGCGCTAGCCATGTGTGGTCGCTGCTGCCGCCGGTGGGGGTGAGGCGGATCAGCGATGCCGGGCGGGGGTTGGGGATGAGGGTGGAGACCGGTATCCCGGTGGGGGTGAGGATGCGGGTGAGGGCTGGGATCACGTCGCCCAGTGGTTCGTCGTTCATCGTCCGGCCCCCAGGGCTTTGACGAGGGTCATGTTGCGGGCGTTGTCTCTGCGGGCTTCGCGGGTGCCGGTGAGGATGGCGGCCCGGTCGCGCTTGGGATGCTGGGTGGGTTCCAGCACGATGTAGCCGTCGCCGGCCTGCTTCGCGATCGCTTCGGCGCGGCGCACGATGTCGCGCTGAACACCGGGATCCCGCTTCAACGTTTCGAAGCCCTTGACGTTCCACACAATCTTCATCAGCGGCACCTCCTAGCCGGCGCGGTGGCGGGTTTCGATGACGACTCCAACGCCCCAGTCGCGGGCGTCACCGATGACCTCATGCTCGACGCCGTCGATGATCACGATGTCCAGTCCGGAGGCCCGGGTGCCGGTGGGGCAGTACAGCGTCCACGTCACGTCCACGGCCTCCCGGCCCGCGATAGCTGGCTCCTGCGAGCCGGGCGCCATGGCCAGCACCCGCAGCTCTTCGGCGGGACCCCATGTGCGGGGGGTGGTGTCGAGCTGCTCGGGTGGGACGGGGATGCGGCGACGGATCTGCACGGGCCGCACCGCCGACACCGGAGCACGGCTGTTGAAGCGACCCCACGGCCGTGGCCATGGGGCGCTCACAGCGGCACCCGCGCCCGAGGGGCGGTGTTGAGCATGAACGCTTTGCCAGCGTCGGCGCGGTAGATGCGGCGTAGCTCGGCGAGGTCATCGTCGGTCAGCAGCAGCAGGGACTTCGCGCCGTATTGGTGCGTCTGGGTCCACGGTCCCGCCGTTTCCGTCACCGATGTTTCGGCACCGGAGCCGGAGTCGAGACGCCGAATGATCGCCCACCGCAGTACCTTCAGTACCCGCGCGGCTTTGGCCTGGTCGGGTTCATCGGGACGGAAACCGGGGATGGCGGAGGCCGCCGCCAGGACGTCGCTGATCAGCGCCTCAACCTGCCGCGGGTCCGCGTCGGGGCGAAACAGCAGGATGTCGTCGGCGGTGATGATTGCCATGGTGGCGGCCTCCCTCCGTGGTCAGCGTTTCCGGCGGGGTGGTTCTGGTTCGGGCTCGGGTGGGATCTCGCGGATGTGGGGGGATTCCGTGAGGATCTTGCGACCGGTCGCGTCCGGGACTTCGGCGTGGCCGGCCTCGAACTGCACTTCGTGCTTGGGGATGTACAGGTTCGGGTGGTGCGGGCTGTGCAGCTTCATGTCGTGCCTCGTCACCCGAGGTTGATGAGCTTGCCGTGCGCCCGCTCGGCGCCGTACATCAGGCCGATCTCCCCATACAGCTGGGACTGCGAGGACGCGCCCTTCTTGCCCAGCGGCTCGACGAAAAAGTGCCCGGAGCCGGGCACCTCGAGGAACGCGGGTGCGCAGTGGTCGAGGGAGACGACCGCGAGCTGCTCGGGCGGCATGTACCGGTTCAGCATGATGTTGCACTTGCCGAAATCGGTTTCGATGGTCTGCAAGTTGACCCCGCCCAAGTTGCGGGACGTCTCCTGGTAGCGCTTCCCGTCGATGAAGATCTTGGTGAGAGCGCGCTTCTGCTTCGCCCCGACGATGAGGGTGCGAGTCTCGTCTTCCTGGATGCCTCCGGCATCCCACACCTTCTGCATCAGGTCGAGGACGAGGTCCTCGGTGAGGGTCGCGGAGGAGGCATCCACGGAGTTGGTGGTGATGGCCTCCAGGATGCCGCGAGTCTTGCGGGGCTGGGTGTTGTCGGTCGGCAGCTGATACTTGCCGACGATGAAGCCTTTCTCGACGTCCCGGGCGACAGCCTTGATCGTGGATTCGATCTGCTTGGTCATCTCGTCCTTGACGGGCTGCTCCCCGAGGGGCGTCACGGTCGGGGTAAGCGGCTTGACCTGACCGATCGCGGACAACTTGGTGTAGCTGATGGCGATGGTTTCCTGGTGGATCTCGCAGACGTTGTAGGCGGCGTCGCGGACCCGGGTGTCGGCTTCGGGGGCGTCGGCGCCCTCGAGGCGCTGACGGTCGTCCGCGGCGTCCCTCAGATCCTCGGACTGCCAGCCGAAAACAGTGGACTCGGCCTTCACGCCGCCCGTCAGGCCGCCGATCGCGGACAGGAACGGGGTGCTCTCGGGGGAGAGCTGGAACAGTTCTCCGACGTAGTTGGGTGCGTTGTAGCTGGTTGCCATTCCGGTGATGCCGGGCATGGTGACTCCTTTCAGGGAGGGGATGCCCGGCGGGCCGGGCTAGGGGATTACTGGTGCTGGGCCTGGATCATCTGCAAGAGCTGCTGCGTTTTTGCCGCGAGAGCGGCCTGCCTATCGCCTGCGGCTTCGGCGGCGGCGGCCTGCTGCGCGGGGGTGGCGTTCAGCTGCGGCATGGCCCCCTCCCGCAGCTGCGGGTTACCCGCGGGGCGGGTAGCGGCGAGGCGGGCGGCCAGGGCTTCCATGTGCTCTGCCGATCCGGTCAGCAGGGCAGTGTCGTCGTCACTGAGTCCGTGGCGGCGGGCGATCTGCTCCCGCGCCAGCTCGACCCGAGCCGCTTCAGCCTGCGCCGCAGCCTCCTCTACCGCTTTCTGCGCTTCGGCGAGCTCGGTGGCGTGCCGGGTGGCGTCGGCCTCCGCGCGGGTACGTGCGTCACGCAGCGCGGTCTCGGCGGTTTTGCGGGCGTCGCGTTCGGCGGCGATGGCACGTTTCCCGGGGTCCCCGAGGGCGGCTTCGCCCGTCGCGGGCTCGGCTTCCCCGCCCGTGGCGGGCTCGGTAGGGGTGGGGGTTGGGGCGTCCTGCTGCTTCGCGGCGGGCTGCTCAGTGATCAGGGTTTCGGTGGGGTCGTTGGGCATCGCGCCCTCCAATCGGTTTGGGCCCCGTCGCGGGGCACACAAAAACCCGCGAGGCGGATTCCTCACGGGTCAGGCTCTAGATGTGGTCGGCTAGCGGCTGCTGGCGACGAGGCGGGGCGAGTCCGAGAATCCGCCCTGGGTGCGCATACGGGCGGCCACGTTGGCGGCGGTGGGGGCCACTCCGTCGTCCCGGCACTCCTGCACCGCCTGGTCGTAGGCGTCACGCCACCCCTGCTGCACGCTGTCGCCCGCACCGAGGACCTCGACGGCGGTACAGGTGCAGTGCCCGTGGAACTTGCTGCCAGCGGGGCGGCCACCTGCTTTGACTTTGCCTCGGCGTCCGACGATCGTGACCGCCGACTCCCGGGTGGTGTAGTCGCTGCGCCCGGCCAGCATCGCGCAGAACGCGCACGGGGACGGCCCGGTCATGCGGCGCCACCGGGTGCCGGCGCGGTGGGCGGACAGCAGCAGCGTGTCCCTGCCAGCGCCGAGCGTATCCCGGAACGCCCCCTCGGCTTGCACCCGCGCAGCAGTATCGGCCTGCTCCGGGGGGATGCGTTCTTGGCGGGCCTGCTCTACAGCGTCGGCTGTGCGCCACGCCCTCCATGCCGCCAGCCGCTCCGGGAACTCGGCCAGCACCGGGGCTGGCAGGTCCCGCCCCGGGTCTTGCTGACGTCGGCGCTCGGTGATGAACGCTGCCATGTCTGCGGCCGCGGTTTCGTGGCCGAGTCGCTGCGCCGCTATGCATGCGGCGATGTACTCGACAGCGGGCATGCCATCTGTCAGCTGGGGGACGAGTTGGCGGATGAGGAGCTGGGTGAGGGCGCCGGTCCGGGCCTGCTGTGCGCGGGACTCGGCCGGCGTCGCCACCATGGGATCAGCCCTCCTCTAGGCGCGTGGCTTCTGTCGCTGTGGCGCTGCGGGTGAGGGCCTCGGTGAGGCGGGCCACGTCCGACGGGCCCGCCTGCCGGCGATGCTGCTGGATCCGCTGGATCGTCGGCTGGTCATACCCGAGCCGCTCCAGCGTCACGTCAGAGTCGGCGGGCAGGATCCCCGCGGTGACCTGCTGCTGTACCGCTGCCGACGCCTGCGACAGCGACGGCAGCGCCGGGTCCAGCCATGTTGGCTGTAGCCGCCGAGACGCATCCGACGGCTCGGACAGGTCGTCGCGCACCATGAGCGCCAGCTGAGCCACACGCCGCCACCCAGCGCCGAACGTTCGGGTTGCTTTCTGGGCGGCGACCACGAGGGGCCGCTCCAGAATCCCGAGCGCCCCCTCAGAGGACGGGTTGTCCTGTTTGAAGCCGAGCAGCTCGGGCGGGATGCTCACTTCGGCAGCGAGCATTGCGGAGAGTTGTCGCAGCTGCTCCAGATGGGGTTGCTGCGAAGCGGCCTGGAACTGGCCGACCTCGATTTTCGCTTCGGGGTCATCGGGTGGGGGAACCGCCCAGATACGCCCAATGATTGACTCCCACTGAGATTTCAGCTCCCCGGTGTCGTCGGTGAAAACGTCCCGGGTCGCATTCAGCAGATAGCGCTGCGGGCTGGAGAAGAATTCGGCGGCGATTTCGCTGCGCGCCCAGGTGCGCATTGCGGCGTCGGTCAGGGCCATCACCGACGGGGTGATCCGGGACCTGCCGAACGGGTGCTCGTCGTCGGGGGCGTGGCGGAGGGGCACGACCGGGACGCCCTGGTAGGCGGTGACCACCCGCCCCACAACCTGCCAGCCCCGCCCATCCTCGACGCACTGAATGGTCTGCCCCGGCAGATACATGTTCGCGCCAACAGGCCGGTGGTAGGCGTCCACGTCGATGATCGACAGGGCGGCCCCGACAGCGTGGCGGCTGTGGTCCCATACCGCGGTAGCGTGCGTCGCCGGGCGGAGCGACACGTTGACGGTGCCGTCGTCGCGGCGAGTAACGGCAGCCAGGTGGCAGCCGTAGGCGGTCGCCCCCAGATGGGCCATCTCCGCCCCCACCAGCAGGTCGTTGGTGTCGGCGATCTCGTCCATGCCCTGGGTGTCGCCGTCGGGGGAGGCCCAGCCGGTCAGGACACACCGATCCGCCAGGGCCTCGACCGCGATACGCGGCCACCCCAACACCACGTTGAGACCCTCGAGTTCAGTGGGGATTGCGATACCCAAAGACTTCAGCGCATTCTTGGCGTTGTAGTAGCCACGCCTTACGGCGTTGCGGCCTTGGGCGATGGCGTAGCGCCGCCACAGATACGTCCAGATCGCCTCTTCGTCGGCGGTGAGACCTGTCACCATACGGCGCCTCCTCTCCGCCTCTCACCCAGCCGCAGGGCCGTCTTCTTGACCTTGGTTGATAGGACACCCCAGTGGGCCAGGGTGGCGGCCACGATCGGGGTGATGTCCGACGTCTCGGTGCGGCGATTCCACGCCCACCGATCACCGATGCTGCGTTTGCGGCCCTCATTCAAGGCCCGGGTCAGTTGCGGCTGCGCGATATGCCGCAACTCGCCGTTCGCGCAGGCGTCCTGGAGGTCGGCGCATGCTGTGGTCATGTCCTCAGCGGTGGTGGTGACCACCTTGATCTTCGCGGCCCGCAGCTGACGGGCCAGCGACGCGGCCGGGCCTTTGCCGTCGACCACGACCGCCGAAATCGGATTCCGGGCGCACCGCTCGGTAACCCAGTCGGCAATCCAACCGGTGCCGTCGCGGGACTGCGCTAGCTCGACATGCACCAGCTCGTCGTCCCGCCACCCGGCGAACGCTACGGCGGCCTGCTGACGGTTCGGTGACACGTCGATCGCCAACACAAACTTCTCGACCGGCTTCGAGTTTTGGTCGGCGCACCGCTCCCACACGTCCGGGGGGATCACCGCCGGGGTCGACAGGTCATCCCAGATACCCAGCACCTCACGCCTGAAGTGCGCCTCCGACAAGGACCGGCGGAGCTTGTTGATTGCCCGCAGCGGGGTGCGATGCGGATAGGACGGGTTCGCGCGGCGGAGCTGCTGCTTGTCGTCGGTGTCGCAGTCAGGATCCGCGGCCATCTCAACCCACGCCTCGAGTTCCAGCGGTCGCCCGGTCTTCAACGCCTCCAGGGCGGCGTTACGGCGGTTCGTGAACACCTCGCCCGGGTCTTGCGGTCTGGGTGGGGTGCCCATGAACAGGCTCAGGGCGTCTTTCGCGACGTTCTGCGTGGGCAGAATGTCCGACAGGGCACTCTCGGAGAGAATCTGGGCTTCGTCGAACACCGCGACCGAAACGTTCGCGACGCCCCGCAGTGCGCCATTCTCGCGGGCCTTCATGACGATCCGGCTGCCGTTGCGGAACTCGATCGAGCGCTGCTCAGCCGACGCGCGGATCCGGGATATGTGCCGGGAAACCTTGTCGCGCTGCGCCAGCGCACGAAGCGACTGGAACGTTTCCAGCATCACCGTAGAGTGATGCGCCGTCCACACCGCCGTCACCTTTGCGGTGGCGATGCAGTAGGCAAAGACCAGCGCGCCAATCGCATAGGTCTTGCCGGATTGTCGGGGCACAGACAGGCCGAGGGAATCGATCGCCAAGGCACGGTCAGCGGTGCGAGCCCAGATGATCCGCGCCAGGTCCTCCTGCCACGGGTCCAGGCCGAGCCCGAGAGTGCGGGCGACAGCGATGATCCGCGGACCCGATGTGTGAGTGATGCCCGCCGGCAGGACACACAGCCGCGCCTCAGGCAGCAGGCCACGGTTCGTCGGGGGTGGCTGCCGCCGCATCGATTTCGTCACCCTCTTCCTCGACCTCGAGCGCGGCGAGCTCCCGTTTGATCTCCAGCAGCCTGCGGGACAGGGATGCGAGGTCGCGGGCCGGCACGCCGTCATCAATGGCCTGGGCGATGGTGTCCCGCAGCGACTCCAGGAGCTCGCGTTCCGTGGCGCGGGCAGCAGCAGCTATGGACACAACCAACCCCCTTCCAAAGCCTGTGGATA
>ERZ773076.720-NODE-720-length-15908-cov-4.851093_pt1 | contig 15908 bp, 21 predicted proteins | sample MGYA00580613_ERZ773076 | MGnify/ENA primary metagenome ERZ773076 (study PRJEB29015, sample SAMEA2738005) | human oral metagenome | biome: human oral; feature: human-associated habitat; material: dental | place: China | collected 2057 ...
TTGAGGAGGAGTTATGGACCTGGTTCTCACGGATGAGATGCTGGTAAATATTTCGCGTGTAGGCGGCATTGTCTACTTTGAGGATTGCGCTACGTGTAAGGTGAAAATGAATGGAGTGATGATTTTCCTTAAGCGCTTGTCATATAGCGATTGGGCGGTTAACTCGTTCAGTAAGGAGTTTTTCAAGATCATCGATAGTCAGAAACCGCGTTGTACGTTTATTTGTAACAGCATTGATTTGGTTCGTATTCTGAGGAGGATCAGTAATGCGTCGGTTTGATTTCATGGGGGTTGCGATTCTGTTTTCAGCGTCGTTGCTTTTTCTGCTGGTGGTTGGTTTTGTGGCGTTCGCTATCGGTGTTGCGTCCACCATGATTCCTGTGTCATACTGAGAGGTGCAATAGGTCCTCCTCTCCTATAGCAAGGCCCCGGCCACCATGATGGTGACCGGGGCCTTACCTTGTGTGCTCAGACCTGCTCAGAAGCGTCGCTGAGGGCCTGCCACGCTGCTTGTGTGGCTGGCCCCCACACTCCGTCATCTTCGACGCCTAGGGCGCGCTGGATGGCTTCTACGGTGCGGTCGTGGGCTGCAGCGGACGCCTCACCCCACACACCGTCCTGTTCGGTGCCGATGACGCCCTGCACGTACTGGACGCCGAACGGGAACGACCCGCCGCCCCATGCGGAGGCGCTCACGACGGCTAGGAGTCGTTTGCGCGTGTCCGGGCCGATTACGTGGTCGGGGTAGGCGCCTACGGCCCGCTGTACGTCTTCCAGGCGCCTCTCAGCGGGTACGATGCTACCCATGCCGCTGTCGGCCCAGGGGTAGCGGATGCAGTGGCTGAGGTGTGCCCAGGGGCGGTGCTGACGCATGACCAGTCCCCCATCATCCCAGGAGACTTCACTGGTGTTGAATTCGATGGTGTTGACGCCGGTGGCGTCGGTGGACTCCACGACGCCGATGTGGTCGTCTTCGCCGTCGTCGTTCCAGTCGAACGTGACCATGTCTCCGGGGCGGGCCGAGCCGTAGGGGACTAGCCAGCCACGGGAGCGTGCTGTGTTGACGCGGGCGGGGACGTAGGCGCTATCGAAGTCGGTGACGCCGACCTTACGGAGGCAGTAGGTCATGCCCATGTCGCAGAAAGGTACTCCGCTTTGGCCGAATACGGCGCCGTGGCGGGTGGCGTAGTCGCGCCCGTACTTGGTTCCTTGCTCTTCGTCGTCCCATCGGCTGTATCCGATTTCGTTGGCGCATGCTCCGATGAATTCTGCTGCTGTAGCCATTACTCGGCCTCGTGCTTTCCGGGGGTGTGGTCGGTGTTGACGGATGCGACGGCGAAGAGGGCGGCGCCGATTGCGGTGAGGGCGGCGCTCTCGTCGCCGTTGAGGTACCCCTTGACGGTGAGGTATGCCATGACGGCGATCATGAGGTTGTAGGCCCACATGCGTGTCTTGGGTGCGGCGAGGAGGTTAATTGCCTTTTCCATTGTCGATCCTTTCTAGAATCTGGTTTAGTAGGCGGGTGTGCTCATCAAAAGCACTTGTGCCATGGTTAGGCCGGCTATTAAAAGCGGCAGAATTAACTTTCTTCTCAATACTGTCCAGCCTTTCCATTACCCCTAGTCTACCGGGCACGCCGGGTCTAGGAGCCTCTCCGTGCCAGTCCTCCAGCAGGTTCTCCAGGGATCGGAACTGCTTGTAGAGCCAGCGGCCGACGGCGAGGAACGTGCCGATGATGGTGATGAGGGCGACGACTATCCCGACATCAATATGTGCTGTCATTTGAATATCTCCGTGAAAGTGTTTCGGGACTTTGGGGAGTCGAATAGGATAAGTCCTCTCCTCCATCTATTGCGTAACATCTGCATGATGCGGTCGTTTGGTTTCACATAGATGTCACCCTCTTTCATAACCTTGTGGTCAATACAGTACATCATCTCCTTTTTGGGTCGGTACTCCTGGATGGTGAACATAGGAAGGTCTGTCCACACCGAGAAGCAACCGTTTTTAGTCCTAATGGTGCAATAATAGTCTGCCCTACCAGATTTCTTACCAATGAAATCTGAGTTATTGTCCTTGAAGTCATTGTTAATGGCGTAGTTCGCATACTCCTCATCGGTACTCATGACGAACTTACCGAAACGTGTGCGTGCCACGTCATTACGGAACTGAGTGTCATCCGCGAAGTGGCATACGATGAAGCCGTTACCGGCCTTGACGAACTCTGAGTTAGGGCGCAAGTCCCACTTGAGCATGTACGGGTTCATAATGCTCGCAGAGTTGGAGAGCATGAAAACCGTCGTCTTGTCCTTGTACCGGTCTACGGTCAGGTAGAAGTTGTTGAAGACACGCACCTCATCATTCAGGTACCTAATCTGCGGGTTTTCGATAATGAACTCATCGAAGATCACTGTGGTCACCAGCGGGTACGCCGTAGACTTCTGAGCCTGAGAGGTACTGAGCACGGAGAAATATCCAATGACTGTCCACTTCTTGTCCCCCTCCATACGCATGACGGCATCGTTCCCGTGCACAGCGAACTCGTACCCTGGGAACTCGTGCGCAATATCGTCGAAGAACGTAAAGCGACCTTTCTGCTCCACGCGGTGACGGCGGAGATAGATGAACTGCTCACCTTTCTTGATCGCATTGGTAATGGCGATCTTCTTCGCGCCGTAGGTCTTACCGGTACCGCGACTGCCTACGATCATGAGATATCGCGCGTTATACGACCTAATACGACTGAAATCGTAATAGTGGGTAATCTGGTTATCCATTTCATCCCCTACATGATATGACGCCTGACAGTCCACCACGCGGCGTCGTCAAGCATAAAGATTGAGTTAATGTGCGGACCGGGTCTAGGCCCACCGTGACCAATAGTGTGAGAGCCGTCGCCTGTATACATTTCCACGTGGTCTGTATGCGGGTACCCGCCGCCCCAACTCATGACAATCATGTCTGCCGTAGTCATTTGCGCAATCTGCGCAGGAGTAGGGTGGCCGTAACCTCTGACAACCTCTGTGCCACGATTGTACTGGTCACCGGTCCACGTGCCGACGTTGATCCCAACCGTGTCCATGTAGGCCCGGTAAATGGTGCTGGAACAGTCGCCGAAACCGGACTGGTCGGGGTTAAGGCGTCCCGGCGCCTGTAGATAGGCGAACTTCATCTGTCTGTCATACATCCATTTGTACACGGCCCAGCGCTTAGACGCAGCGTCCCCTCCCCCACCAGCAGGTGGGGGAGCACCTGCCCCTCCCCCGGCGTTACCGGGAGTGGCCGGGCTGCCCCCGTTGCTGACGGTGTTACCAGACATAATCCAGCGGCGTGAGTTCCCCGTGGGGAAAGCGGTTACCGTCCCGGAACTTGTGGCGATATGGAGCATGCCTGAGCCGTCGGACCACGCGTTCTTGACGCTGCCAGCGTTGGAGCCGCCGTTAGTCGCTCCCCCGCTGCCACCGTTTCCGGGACGGGAGGGTGTTGCGGCGCCGGGCGTGGAGACACCGGAGGTGTCCTTGTTCTTGATGATCTGGTACGCCTGGTTGTACCTGTTCGGGTACTTGCCGAGAACACCGTCATTAAGGAAACCGTGGTGAAACGCTTCTAGTGACGCGTTACCTCCAACATTGTTCGCAACCCTAATGGCGTACCTCGGCCCCTGGTGGTAGGCGACGCACCAGAGAATGAACGAATCGGTATTAGTGTTCGGGTCAATCCCCAGATTGCGGGCCGCCTGGAAGTACCCCTCAAGGTCGGCCACCAACTGAGTATCCTGCTCCTTGGCCCCCGCGCGCAGAAGAGGTATGAGGGAGTCCCCCTCTGCGCGCGAGAGCCATCGGTTGGTCCACCAGTCGTCGTTGCCGTGGGATGAGAGGTCGCTCCGAAGAGAGGCTGCAACACCGGCGAACTCGGTGGCATGGGCGGCACCCATCTTCTTGATGATGTCGGCCGCCCGTGGCCCGTACCACTGCGCAATTCCTACAGTGATCGGGTCGTTGTAGTTGATTGAGTCGTATTTCATACTCGATTCAACTGTTCCGATCGCCTTGATCGCCACTTTCTTCGACGTCTCATCCCACGCCATTTGTTCCCCCTTAGAAAATGCGGTAGGTCATATTCACCTGATATGTCTGGTTAGCCTTGAGAATATCACCCGCATGCATCCCACCAGTCTTGGCCACATACACGTACTTGTAGGTACGGTCGTTGCCAATAATCGGTGACATCATTCCGTCATAAGGCCGCGCCCAACCAGGCAGGTCCATGAGTTTAGCGTCATAGCCCACATCGGTGCCTGCAACTCTGAACGTGCCCTGAATGTTCACGAAATCACCGTGACGCTCACAGTTCAGGTAGTTATAGTCCCGTGCCACCGTACTTGCCGAAAGTGGATGCAGGTCATAAGACGGAGGATTCAGGAACGATGGTCCACCGTGAATCCAGTTCACGAACAACTGGCGTACATGCCGGTAGCCCGCGTCCGTCATGTGAACGTTGTCCGCACCCTGGTCCCACGACTTAGCCTGTTCTTTACCGAAATGCAGCCAGGACCTGGAACCCTCACAGACAATGGCCCCATACGCCTTGCCCGCGTTAATCACCTCATAGGTACGGGACACACAGGACCTGGCCATCTGAACGTACTCGTTCAACGACGCCTCGTTATAGGTGACTGGCAGGACGTAGATGGTTGCATTCGGGAAGTACTGTCGAACCAGCGAGAAGAACGTTCCCGCCTGTTCGGTGACGGAGTTCTGAGCACGAATGTCGTTCAGCATGTCAATAAGGAACACATATTTGGTGGCACGCTTCTTATCGTCACTCATCCGGGACCGGGCGTTATTCACCTGAGTAATGAAGTTGTTGTCAGGTGTGGAAGTAAAACCGCCGCCACCAATTGCGAACACATTCGGGTTGACACCCATATCCCGGCACAGTTGCTCGGTCCAGCGGGACGCTTCAATAGTCGCGTTGGAAGAACCAAAAACAACGCCCTCCGTGAGTTTCGGGTCCTCAAGGAACTTCTCGTCGGCTTCTGTTTTCGTGTAATAGGTTGCAAGAATTGTCCTAACATCTGACTTAACCTTCTCCACTGCGGCGTCGATCTTCTCCGCACGCTGTTTGGTGACAACCTGAATTCGAGATGAGTCCATCATGGGAGCGTCAACGTAGTCGCCGTTCTCGATACGGTCGAAACGTGCGTTGACAAGTCGCGCCTTGAACGACTCGATGAGAGCGTTCATCGCCGCGATCTTCTCATCGGTGCTTCGACGGGAGTCGTTGAGGAAGGACTCGAAGTCATCCAGCTTCTTCTTGGAGTCCTTGGCCCACTGTTCGGCGATCTTGTTGATCTCCTTGACCATCCCCTCCACCTCTTTGCCGAACCCTTCGGCGTAGGTGATGGTGTCAATGACGGCCTGCCGGATACGCTCAAGAATCTCCAGCACCGTCAGACCGTTGTTGTAGGTGAACGGTGTGGAATAGGGCGTCGTGGGTGGTGAAAGGCGGTACAGGGCCGAGTCAATAGCGGATACGCGGGGGTCAGTAGCCATAGTAGGTATCTCCAATCATGTCAGTTGGCGGCGTCCAAACAAGCATAAACAGGGGCTCAAGTTGGGCAATCACCATCATATCGATATTAACGATCGCGTCGCGATGCGCCTGAATAAGAGACGCCATAGACCCTGAGAAACCCTCCTGAGTCCCCGTGCCGCTACCGTCACTCGACGACGTAGAGCGCTGAGAGCCCGTACCGTCCGACGACGACTTGACGCCCGTCAGAGACGTTGAGTCTGCAGCGCCGGTGGCATAGTCACCGTTGCCTGAGAGCATCACCTGAGGCGTCTCGGACTGGACGGCACGGGACTTCGCGTCCGTGGAGGAGGTGGAGGACCCGTGCTCGCTGGACTCCGTTGTGGCGCTGGTGGTACCCGTGCTGGTGTTCTTCGACGTCATCCGCAGGGTGAGGAACGGGTCTCGCTTGACGAGTTCGGCCTCGTACATCTGGTTGTAGTAGGGCATGATCTCATTCATCTTCACCTTCAACTGAAAGAGGAAGATATCGATGGTCTCGTGCCCGATCTCGTTGAACCAGAAGTGTTGCTTGATCTTAGTGTTCAGCGGTTTGCGGTATTCCTCTGAGAAAATGGGGTAGTGGGATAACGCGTCATCGATTAGACGCTCACTAATCTTTCTCAATTCGGTTGTGTAGTTACTCATTAGGACCTCCCAGATCGGTGGAATTAGTGGACTCGTTAGACGCCAACGGGTCCATCTCAGTCATCGGGTTAAGCGCCTGCATGTCCGTAGTACCAGCCGAATCGTCAAGGTTCCACGTCACGTCAACGTCAAGCCCATACTTGGCGTTGATCCACTCGCACGCATACTTGCGGGCCTGTAGGTTCACAGCGCGCATGGCTAGAACCTGACCCGAGGAACCGGACGCCTCCTCAACGACCATCCTCTCCTTCTTTGAGGAATTAACATTCATGATTCCGAGCAGGGTCAGCGCCTCGTTCCAGGTCTTGACCTTTGCTTCCATGACGTGAGGCAGATAGTCCTTATCGATACCCGTGGAGATCGACCCGATCTTGTCCTGCAACGTCCCCAGCCCGGTAGCCGATGACACCTCAGCGATCATCGGATTTCCCTCTGCCAACTGCTTGTACGCATCCATGACGGACTTGCGCTCGTTCGTGTCAGCCGTCAGCAGGACCGGTACGCGCATATGGATGAGGTCAACCTCTGTCGTGGTGTCAATCTCGGACAGACGGCGCGCATACACGCTCACGATATCCGTGTCACCAGTTCGCAGATAGTTGTTCCAGATCGGGACACACGCGTCACCCTTCATGGTCTTATTGACCATCGTGTTCCCGTACACGATGAACTCAGTCGGGTTGTTGTACATATTCGGCGTACCGAAGCCAGCGCCGCGCAACGCGAAATACCGGTTGAACTCCTCATCCCAGAAGAACACGCTAAGCCCTTGCGAGAACAGCGTCATCTCAAGGAACCTCGGGTCAATCTCCTCGGGAAGACCGGTCCAGTGATACCGGTTCATGCACATCTCGGACAGGACGCGCGCGTACATCCGGGTCAGCACCTCACGACGCATCTTCCCCGGCTCCACCGTCATCTCACGCAGGAACGGCGCGTAGATCGACTCTCCAACAAAATCAGGTTTACTCACAGGAATCCTCCTTCTGGTTCCCAGTTGATAGGGGCGTTGTCAAGGGAGACGTCACCGAACTTCTCTTCTCTGTACATCGGCGAGTGCCATACCGTCACACCCTTTTCCAGTATGCCACGAAGCGTGTCCACATAGGTCTGAGGACAGGCGGAGGAGTAGATGCGAACGTCCTTGCACTTCCAGTAGGAGAAGCGGTCCATAACTCGGAGCTTATCGGGAAGGTTGGACAGGAAGAAATCACACGCGTACCCGTACCGCTCCCAGAACTGGCCCTGACGACGAATGACGTCAGTACTAACCATCTTGAGTTTGCAGAAGATAACGGCACCATTCATAATCCAGTTGAAAGCATCGCCGCCCTGAGCACCAGACACGGACGGGGGAGTGATCTGAGAATCCTTAACAGCAGCGTTAATGGACGCAATCTGCTGCTGATAATCCCCCTGAGCCGCCCAGTTGGCAAGGTCACGGTTAGCGGCCGCGTTAGTACCGGTTAGTGCGTTCTGCTCACTCTGGTTAGCGCGAGTAAGGTTCTGGGAAATCACGTTCCCCATATTGCGGGCGTTAATGTCAATCGACGTGGAAATGTCAGACGTGACCTGCCCCTGAACGTACCCACCCAACTGACCGATAGCACCAAGAGGATTGCTGAACGCAGTGCCAACGGCTCCACCAATACCACTGATAGCACGGTTAGCGCTATTCACCTGCTGATGGGCCATCTGAGCGGTATTGGCTAGAGCGGTGTTCAAGTTCTGAGCACCCAGATTATTGTTCATGATCGCGTTACCGGTACGAATACCGCGCATCGTGGCGTCGAATGACGTCTCTGCCGACCTCATGGACTTGTCCATACCCCACGACGCTGCACTACGGTTCTGAGCAATCGAGTGAGCATGAGACGCGTACCAGATCATTGACTGGTCATTGACCACAGGAAGATGTGGGAAGTTGTCAATGACAGCAGCCTCGTTCACGTACTCAGTATCGGTCTTCCACGTTGAGCCGTGCTTGTCGGTATTGTAGCCAGCCACGTAACCGACAATTCTCGGAGACGGAGGGAGGACGTGACACTCCATACTGACCTTAACCGAGTTCCAGTCATTTAGCAGTTCAGGCGCCAGAGTAAGTGTCTGCCCGTTATTGAAAGACACCTCTAGGTACATGTAAGGAGACGTGTAGAACTTAAGGAACCGCTTGAGCCTCTTAAGGTTCCTCCCCGTAACGGTATTACCGTTTGCCTTGAGGAACTCAGGAAGTTTATCCGGCATGAAGTTATAGGCGACTTCAACACTCTTTCTTGCATATGTTCCAGTAATCAACTTCAACCCGTGGTCACTTAACTTTCCAGACATCTGGTTCCCGATAACAAGCCGCTTAGGGATGTAGTAGATATCAAGAATTCCCTGAGATGCCCACGGCGCGTCGCTCAGTTCCTTCATGATTGCGGGCAAGTCCTTAATGTCGCACATGTAGTACGTGGCACCGGACACGTTGTTTACAGACAGAACCTGATTCCGCGTTTCCAGGTGAGGAACAGAAGTAGTGACATTAGACCCTGTAGCGGTCTGCATGTACGGGTCGTTCTTATTTCCAAAGTTTGTGTTAAGGTTCACCGTGGAAATAATTACTGCAATAAAGTCGAACTGCTCGCTGAAACTATTAACCTTCTCGCTGTTGATATTACCGAACCAACTCCGGTAAATAGTATGCCGCTCACCAAGAGAGAATGACTCAGGCTGCTTCAGCCACATCCGGGAGAAGATTGACCCTGCATCACCATTTCCAGCCTTGATAATCTCCTTCTCCCTGTACTCAAGGCAATGTGACCGCTCGATGAACGCCGAACCGAACTTGACCAGCGAGTGATACGTCTGCCAGACATCGAGCGAGATAGTGAGTTGCGTGGTCTCCGGTGCGATGTAGTCGACTGACTGGATGAAGTAGAAGAACGTGGTGGCCCGGTTCTTCTGAGAGATCGGAAATGCGCTGTTCTGAACAATGAGGTAATTGAACGTGTTCGCCTCACTGAACGGGAGATTAATGCGCACCGGCACACCCTGAGCACAATAAGTCAGGTTCTTAATAGTGACCGTAGGAAGATTGCGTGTCTCATCGAACGAACGGATGTACTTAATAGTCCTCTCCGGGCTATCGAACCAGTACACATCACGGTACATAGAGTCCCACGGCACATTACACAGCGTGACCTCAGTACCCGGCCCCCACACCGAGTAATCGAACTGAGTGCCAAACGAAGCACCGTTCGGCAGTGAATTAATCGTAGGCATATCTCCTCCAAAACTGATGGGCACCACCCGTGCAGGTGGTGCCCATCAGTATAGGGGAGGCGTCAGCCATTCAGGCCAGCCACATTATCCTTCGGACCCACACTCAACTGTGCAGTCTTGACGACATACTTGCCAGTGGCCGGGTCGATCCATGACACCTTAACACGGACCACGACCAACTGAGAAGACTCGTTCGGGGCCATGTAGATAAGACCGTCGTTATCGATGGTCGTACCCGTGTCCTTGTTCCCCTCAATCGACCACTGCTCAGTGAACTCGATGTCCTCCTGACCAGCCTTGAGCCCGGTCAGGACCGCTTCGAGTTGAGCCGTACCACCCTTGACCATTCGGGCCGACGTCTTGTCGACGTTACGCACGTCAGCCTCGTTACCGTCAACCACGAACTGGATACGATCAATAGCCACGTTAGCGGCAATCTCAATCGTCTCGCGCGCCGTATCGGGAGCGGTAGAGAACTTGACGATCGGGGCGAACGGGGAGGCCGAGATAATCTCCCAGTGGTGCAGGAAGAAGTTCGTCTGACGACTAATCGGGTTGAACTCCGAGGTGGTCTCAAGAGACGTATCCGCGATGACGAAGAAATCCTTAGTGGTCAGGAAGGCCTGAACACCATTCATCGCCACGTCCTCCTGACGAATCTCCACAATACGAGAGGGAACATCAGCATAGGAGACGTTGAACAGGACTGCCAGAGCGTTCACGTCAAGACCGGACTTAACCTCAGGAGTGGCAAACAGAACAAGGTCCTCAGGACGCACCGAGACGGGCATCTTAGCCCCGTTGAACCGAGTGGAGAGGAACTGCATGTTACCTGCGGTAGCGCGAATCTTGCGCAGCAGAGAACGGGCCTGATCCTCGGTGGAGTCCATCTTGGCCACGTCAGGAACGTTCACGTTGAACATCGGGTACTTATTGTCCATAACCCGGAAAAGGGCCGTGGTCATCAAGTACTCGTCCCAGTTGTCCGACGTAGTAGGTGCGGACATGATCTGCTGAGTCAACTGGTCAAGACCAGAAGGGTCAAGGAAAGCGCGACGCAGAGTGTTGTCGTCAATCGTGATCTTGTAGAAATCCTCGCGGTCCACGGTGTGAAAAGCGGTAGCCACGTCAATGTCCGCACGTCCGAAGATATCCCGCTCAAGGTAGTCCCGGTTATGGTTGTAGTGGTTCGCCTTGACGATACCGGTCTGAATCTCCTCGATGGTGTCACCGAACTCAAGAGTGCCACGCTTGAACTCGGCAAGAGGGTTATACCAGATCGCGTTACGTGCGTACACGAGTCCGATACGGTTAATCAGAGACTCAATAAACTCGTTCTTGTGCGGGCGGAAACTGAAAATAGCATCCGCAACGTCCGCCACATTACCCTTTGACGCGGCCGGAATACGCTTGTGGTAATCCAGAGAAGCATCATTGCGGATAGCGTTCAGGATATTCACATTATCCGCGTTGCGAATCTTCCCATAAAAACGGCGTGCCATTACTTCTTCTCCTCATCAGAGTCATCAGTGGAAATCAGGTCATCAAACGTCACACCCTCGTAATCGGCCGCACCGTCCTCACCCGGCAACTTATCCGCCGCATCACTCGGGTCGCTACCCGGCTGAGCCATCAGCAGATCATAGTTCTTCCCCTTGAGATCGGAGATCATCTTCTCCTTCTCCTCAAGAATAGAATTAAGGTCCGTCATCTTGCTGTCAAAACCGCCCGCGAAATCCGTCATCTCGTTCCAGATGTTCGAGAGGTTATCCAGCGTATCCGAGTGATCCGCACCCAGCAGTTCACCGAGACCGCCCATAGCGTCCGAGAACTTAGAGCCGATCTCATCAAGAAATCCCATCTTTCTTCCTTTCTGTGCACAAAAAGATATGGTGGGTACTTGCATACCCACCATATCACTGCGGAGAGAGACCAGACAGAACCAGAGGTCGCCAGCCCATCAAGGTCCGAGGGGTTTCAGCCCGTAGCGTCCCGGATCACTTGCCGGTGCTCGCCTTGATCTCCTCCACGCCATTAACCACAATCTCCGTCAGAATCTCGGAGACCTCACGACGCAGGGCCCAGTGAGCCTCATCGAGAGCGTCGGCGATCTCCTCGGGGATGACGACGGAAACGGACTTGTAGCCAGCCTTAACGCGTGCCATGTTTTATTCTCCTCTATCTGAGCGTGAATGTTGTGTTAGAGAGTACCACACCTCCGGGAACTCTCTTAGGTACAAGTTTACCGTCCCAAGTTCGCGGCGTCAACATGTCCTCAAGACGAACTTTCGCTGCAATCTCGTTGGGCAACCCAGCAATGTGAACATCATCATGGTCGCCGAACCTCTCGCAGTACTGCTTCGCCCGAAGGAACACTGCGTCATCGAACGGACGGCCGTCGTGCTCCACCTTCCAGGCCCCGAGTTCCGTGGGATGCAGGTACAGATCGGGCTCCTCCGGGCCTCTTAGATGGAGGGAGTCGGTGTCACAGTACAGGAAACGGTCGTAGTTGGCTTGAGCGGACCTAATGAGGTCCTGACGGGCGTAGGCGGTGATGAACGCGCCCATGGCCGTGTAAACGGGGTTGCTCTCTTCGTGCTCGCACATCTGTAGTTGCATAGTCCCGTGCTCGTCCAGATAGGGGCGCTTGCCGGTGACGTCCGTGTTCTTGGCGAACTTCCCGTACAAGGAATTAAGGTGAAGTTTTGCGATAGTCCTTGCCCCTCCAGTACTGTTCGCCTTTACGGCCATCCACTTATCAATGTAGTCGTTGAACAGTCCCTCTGTAGCCTTGAAGTTCCAATAACCACTAATCGCGTAAATCTGCAAGTCGTACTGTTCCATCCACAGTTCCAGGTCAACGCTCGTGATAGTTACCGTTGTCGGCTCAGGGACCGACTCAAGGAACTCGTTAGCGTTGAACTGGATCGACCGCTTCAATTGGATGCAGGGGAGGTGTCCTGGCTTGAGTTTCGCGGTGAACGTGATCGAGAGCGTGTACAAGTCTGCAGTAGAGTCCTCCGTCTCAGTCCACCACGGCTTACCGAACGGGAGCGGTTTGGTCCTCATCACCCACGGGTACATCGAGTTCTTGTCGATCACGATTCCAGGCCCCGTACGCTTACGCACCCACTGCTTCGCTGGCATTGCGATTCCTCCCCTATATGCCGCCCTGATATCGTCATCCACGGTCTTTGACAGGACCGGGAACGTCCTCGTGAACCCCTTTCCGTGGAGCCCCTTGAACTCTGCCAATGAATCGGCTCCAACGGTAAGTTTCGTCATTCCACTGGCGAGAATGACGCGCATGGCCTGAGCCATGATGTAGATATCGTTGTACAGGTACTCCCATTCCTCCTTGGTGGGGAGGTAGCCGATAGGACGTTCCGCCTCATAGTCGATATCTCCCTTGACCGATTCGAGGTTGAATGCCTTAGGCACGTCTCGAACGGGGAGGGGAATCTTTTTGAGTGAGTCCCTGAGTTCTACCTTGACACCTTTCTTAGAGACGATGGTGATTGAGTAGAACTTGTTCATATTACTAATGACGGTGGAGAACTCACCTTTGCCTGGCCTGTCTGACACCCACTTGTAACCGTCTTTCAGGATGTAATCGAGGATGAAGGACCCGTCAAAAGCGAGATTGTGGAAGAACGTCACGTTAGGGGCAGAAAGGAGATATGCGACATAGGAGCCAACTCCTATGCCGACCTGATAATCCGCATAGTCATTAACTGCCATACTCCCCCATGACCACACACGGCAATCCAGGGGGTTAGTTGTCGTCTCGAAATCTGCGCACCTAGCGTCAGATATCGAGCGTCTTTGCATACTCGTAGTACTCCATAGCACGGCCCAGGGACTGCTCACCGCGCTCCATAGCAGCGTCAACCATCCCAGAACTCATCTTCTTCTCACCAGCGTCAACCATCTGTGCCAACTGCATAGCCAGATACTTAAGCGACAACTCCTCAGGGAAATCGGTGTAAGCCCAGATGAACCAGAACTGCTCATCCGACAAAGAGTTGAACTTAGCCCTAGCCTCTTCATCCCCGATACGGTCCATCATGTCATTCATGTACCCACGGGCCTTAGAGACCAGTTCCCTAGAGGAATACTGACGCCTAATGTCGTCATTTCTGAGGGCAATCATCTTCGCACCCTCAGTGCCCATGAGTTGTTGAGGAGAGTAAATCTTGAGTTTCTTCATCCCATCGTACGCCTCGGTCCCATGTACCGGGTGCGCGGGCGTGGTCATCGCACGCCTCTCCTTCACCGTCATGCCCAGCGGTTTGATGTAGACATCCTCGTACTTCTTCTGCTCAGCGTCCACGGTACGGTTGATCTTCTTAACCGAGTTGACGTAGTTTCGGTACGACTGACGGGTGACAATCGTTCCGCGAGCACCCTTATAGTAACCAACGTGCGCCTTTCGGAAATAGGCTTGCTTCTCAAGGAGTTTCTTAAGCCGGTCACCACTCATCCTTGAGATAGCGTCCTTACCCACACGAGGATCGTACTCCATCCCCGTAATGTCGATTCCGTTATCGCCCTTAGCCATACGCTTGATCTTACGAGCCACCAATGACTCAGACTTAATGGCCGCCTTACGAAGCGAGATCAATTCCTCTTTGCTATACCTCATGATGAAGTCCTCCCCGCCCTCCCTATGGAGGACGGGGAGGACTCTAGCAGTTAGCGGCTAGGCGGCATCAGACCAGCGTCAACTTGTAGAAGCGGTTCTTACCCGAACCCTCCTCAGTCACCCGCACCTTGAGCGGAGCGGGCCACTGGGAGGGCTCTCCCAGCAGAGTGAGGATGCGCTTAGCCGCGTTGAAGATCGGCCCAGAGAACGCCTGATAGGCGTCGCCAGAGGGGTTGATGAAGATGGTCCGCACAGCAGGCTCGATCTCACCGGTCTTCTCATTAACGAACTCCGTCGACTCGATCACGAGGTCAGCGATCTCGAACGGTTTGCCGCCAAGGTCGGAGACCGGCTTAGCGTCGTTGACGGCGTTGAAAATCTTCGCCTTAGTCTCAAAGTCGTCGCCCTTGACCGTGGTGAAGATGCCGTTAGCAGCGCCCATTCCGGCGAGAGGGTTAGCGGCGGTGCTGGTGGTAATCTCGTTGCTCATTTGATCTTCCTCCTAGAAGAGTGTTTCCTGTTTGCTCTGTTCCTCGGTCTTGTCTGGTACTGGTACTGCTAGGAACAGAGGTTTAGCGGTCCAGAAGATTAGAAGTGAGAGAAGTTCCTGCTCAGAAACCTCTTCATCCTCCCCGTAGATAACGGTAGTCGGTTTCCTCCCCTTCGGTTTGATCGACGCTGTTCGGTAGTGATTCTCCTGACGAAACGAGACAGTCCCGTATTCAGTTGACCAGAATGTCTCAAAAGTCGTCATGTACTTAATCAGTCGGAACATATGTGGTTCGAGCGACTCATCATAAGCCAGCCAGTAGGAGAGGCCAGGATCGAGCGTCTCACTCAGTTGCTGAGCCATGACCTCTTCCTCGGGTGATTCTCCACGTGAATTAAGGTCTCCTTGAGCCGCCGCGCCGTCATGCCGTACACGCTAGCGAACTTCTGACGATCCGTCACCCGCGTAGGACACCCACCCGGCACCCATAACCCCTCCACCTTCTCGATGATGAGGTTCCCCGACCAAAGCGGCCCCTCATGCTCGCGTATCTCCTTCTCAGACAGTCCACACTTCATAGTCAATCCCTCCTGGCTGACAGATTCGATCAATTGCTTGCGTAACCGATTCCCCGGCATACACCATTTTGTTTCCGATATAGACGGTAATCACAGTTCCCGAATATCGATAATCATTTCCAGTTTTTCCAATGGAGACCGGAACTGACTGTACGCCTGGTCCACTGCCATCCCCAACCTCTCCAACACGTGATCGCAATTCACCATTCTCAAGAACTCCGCCGCCGCAACGAACGACCATGTACGAAACAACTCCTCTCCGTCATCAAGAATAATAAACTCTTCATTCCGTGATCTGAACATTTGCTGCCGCCATAACTGTTACCGCTATCGTCTCAATCTTAAACTCCATAGAAGGAAGTTTAAAGGAGAGACTGTATATGTAAGACCCTTATCGCTCACTCATCACTACCCCTAATAATCTCCACAAACTCATCAGCAATCATCTCAGCCAAATACGACTCACCCTCACCCTGAACCGCCTGAATAGACAGAACATGCTCACCAAAACCCGTCCGCTTGCGATTAATAATCGCAACAAACTCAGCCGACGCATCCTCCGTCCAAATCGTCAGAGAATTGCCCTCAAACTCCATCGAAGGAGAATAACCCTCCTCAATAAGGTGATCGAAGACATTCGAGATCGCCTTACGCGTGACCTGCTCAATATCCATCATTCCTCTCCTCTCGCCACGGTGCCTTTCACCTC
>ERZ773076.721-NODE-721-length-15905-cov-5.159558_pt1 | contig 15905 bp, 15 predicted proteins | sample MGYA00580613_ERZ773076 | MGnify/ENA primary metagenome ERZ773076 (study PRJEB29015, sample SAMEA2738005) | human oral metagenome | biome: human oral; feature: human-associated habitat; material: dental | place: China | collected 2057 ...
AACAAGAGCAACTTCCCCAGCCAAATCAAACATTTAAATCACACCTTTCATTTCATATTTTAAATTAAAATTTTTAAATTTAATGATGATATGCCTATTCCACCTTTAAAAACTATGTTATTTATAATCCACGGTGCTATTCAAAAATATCATCATGGATTAAAGTTTGAGGATGTACAAAATATATTTGATGATTATTTAGATTGTGGTAAGGACCAAACATCATTATTAACAGATGTGTTAATACCGTTAATGCAGGATTCGGGTTTTATACCGACCGAGGAAACGGCGAAGAAAGCCAAGAAAAAGGAAAAAACAACTCTGTCAGTAGTAAAAGAATAGAAAGCGGAGCGGAATATATAGAGGAGTTATATTTTATAGCTTTAGATATGAATATAACTCCTCATTTCTTTTGGGAACATTCACCACAAGAAATTTTAGATATTATAAACAGCAAGAATAAAGTTCTTGAATTTAATAGAAAAAATGATTATATACGTGATTATTATTTAGCTAACACAATTGTAGGTTTTCTCGGGCCACTCTTGAGTAAGGATGTTAAACCTCCTGAATTATGGAATTGTGCTCCTGAGTATATTTTTGAAAAAGAAAAAGCACAAATAGAAGAGTTGCGAAAAGAACAAGAGTTAGCTTTGCATAAAGAGAGAATGAGAGAATTTGTTATGAGATTTAACGAAATTAGAAATTCAAAAAAACTTTAAAATGTAGTATAATAAACTTGTGTCGGAGGTTTTATACTATGAAAAATAATCAAACAAATTTATCTTGCCCAAAATGTCAATCTAATAATTTACAATTCCAACTAGTCAATATTCAGGATATTGTCCCAAGAAGACATAGTTTCATTTGGTGGTTACTGGTGGGTTGGTGGTGGGTAACCATAAAATGGTTATTCCTGTATATTTTAATGGGATTGTTCATAATACCACTTAAAATGCTACTGCCCAAAAACAGGAGGATATCGAATGATGTAAAAAATTATAAAATTTGCAAAGATTGTGGATACCACTGGAAATAATAACGTATAGGTCAATCAGTAAAACTGGTTGGCTTTTTATTTTGGCAAAAAGGAGGTAAGAGATGGCTACATTAGAAGAATTAAAGGTTGTTATTAATGCGGAATTAGCACCTTTTCAACGAAAAATGAAACAGTTAGAAGGATCTATGAATCAAGCTACTAGAGGTGTTAAGGAGAATGTAAACAGCATAAAAAATGCTTTTTCAGGATTAGCAAAATTAGCAGTAGTAGGATTGCTATTTCAACAACTGTATCGCCTTGGAAAGTATTCTGTTCAAACAGCCTTAGAAGTACAAGCTTCTATTAATCAAATCAGTAGAATAATGGGTGAGAGCACTCAATCATTCTTAAAATGGGCAGAAAATAATGCCTTAGCATTTAATATGAGTAAAGGCGAGGCTATAAAATACGGAGCGACATATGGTAATATCTTAGCTGGATTTATTCAAAACCAGGAAAAGTTAGCTGCATATACTACTAAATTACTTGAAACATCTTCAATTATTGCACAAGGGACTGGACGTACTATGACTGATGTTATGGAACGTATCCGAAGTGGGTTACTTGGGAATACAGAGGCCATTGAGGATTTAGGGGTAATGGTTAACGTTAGTATGATTGAAAGCACTGAGGCATTCAAGAAATTTGCTAACGGTCAAAGTTGGCAACAATTAGATTTCCAAACACAACAACAAATCAGATTAATGGCAATCTTAGAACAAGCGACTAAACGATATGGAGAGACTTTAGAAGATACGGTTAATACAAGAATATCGACATTTAAGGCTTTGATGAAAGATACGGCTTTAAATATAGGTAATGCCTTTTTACCAATTATTAATGCTGTAATGCCTATATTAAATGCTTTTGCTAGCGCCTTACGTTGGGCTACTGCTAAATTAGCTGAGTTTGTGCAGTTATTATTTGATAAAAAAGTAAGTAGCAATGACGGGGTAGCAGGAGCTGTAGGGAATGTAACTAAAGGCTTGCAAGGTGCAGGAGGCGCTGCGGGAGATTTATCCGATAACTTAGATGATGCCAGTGGCGGTGCTGATAACTTAGCCGACAATGTAGGTAATGCTGGGAAAGCTGCTAAAAAAGCGGTCAAAGAATTACGTGGACTTATGGGGTTTGATGAAATTAACCTGTTAAATAAGAAAGCAGACGATTCAGATTCAGATGTTGGTTCTGGAGGCAAAGGTAAAGGTGGTAAAGGCAAAGGTAAAGGTGGAAAAGATATCTTACCAGATATTGATATTACCGATAGAGGGACTCAATATAATACTATGTTTGATGGACTTCTTGAGAAACTAAAGCCCCTAAAGGATTTCCTGGTACATTTAGCTGACTTATTTAAATTAGGTTGGAAGTTGACATTCCGAGAAGAAGGACTTGACCGTATAAGAGAAGCCTTAAAAGGTATTAAAGAATCATTTGAAATTATATTTAGTGATGGTTTAGTTGCAAGAACAGCTGGTATATTTTTAGAAAAGTTAGCATTTGCGTTAGGTCAAATGGCTGGAGCAATTGCTAATGTAGCATTAGGAATAGGCGTTTTAATTTTTGAAAGTATAGATAAATCTCTGAAAGAAACTAGACTTGATATAAAAAGTTGGCTTATGCGAAGTTTCTTAGAGATGGGAGATATAGTAGGCAGTCTAGGAAATATTGCAGCTAAGTTATCTGATATTTTCTACGATACCATTACAAGCAAACCTTCTACAGATATTGGAGCTAATATCATTTCTACATTAACCTATGCTTTTATGGGTATAGAGGATATATGGTTAAAATTAGTTAGAGATGTATTTGGAGGTATAGAACAAGTAATTGGTGATAACAAAGATAAGTTCACTCAAGTATTTACTGGCATATTAGATGCCGTTAGTCCAGTGATAGAGACTTTGAAAGATTTTGTAAAAGATGGATTTTCTATATTTAATAAAGTGTATGATGAACACATTAAACCGTTTATTGATTCTTTTAATGGTGGAATTTCTAAGATAACTAGTATCTTTTTAGAGATGTGGAATAACCATGTTAACCCTACGTTGAAAACTTTAGGGGAAAAGTTCAAGAGTACGTATCAAAACTTTATCAAACCTACGTTAGTAAGTATTGGTAACCTTATAGGTACGGTTATTGATGTTTTAAAAGTCGTTCTTGAAAAATATATCGTTCCAATAATCTCATTTTTAGCTAAGAATGTATTGCCAGTAATTATGCCTATTATTGAACAAATAGGTAGATCTATAATGGCTTTATTCAGTATAGTATCATCAATTTTTAAACTAATAATAGATGTGATTACAGGATTTATAAAAATTGTATTGGGTATTTTCACTGGTGATTGGTCTAAAATCTGGGAAGGTGTAATGGATATATTCAAAGGTGCTTGGGACTTTATTAAAGGTATTTTTTCAGCAATAGGTGAAGAAATAGGAGCACTTATTCAAACCGGCTTTGAATTTGTTAAAAATATCATAGTTGGGATATGGGACGGAATAGTCTTATACTTTGAAATTGCCTACAACAACATCATAGGTGTTTGGCAGTTAATAGTTAGCTTTTTCCAAGGACTTTGGGACGGAATAGTTTCTATATTTTCTACTGTAGGACAGTGGTTCGGAGATAGGTTTCAAGAAGCTTGGGATTTCATAGTAGGAATATTCAAAGGGATTGGTCAATGGTTTTCTGGCAGGTGGACAGATGTTAAAAATATTCTTTCTCCAGTAGCTAACTGGTACAAAGAGCAGTGGCAAAAAGCATGGGATAACATAGTTAATATATTCAAAGGCATAGGACGTTGGTTTACTGAACGTTGGAATGATGTTAAGACCGCATTAAGCAGAGTAGCAGAGTGGTTTGGAACTACGTTTAGTCAAGCTTATGATGCGGTGAAAAGAGCATTTAGTTCAATAGGAACGTTCTTCTCTGGTGTTTGGAGTACTGTTAAAGGTATATTTGTAAGAGCCGGACAAATGGTAGGGAACGCAGTAGGGGGCGCTTTTAGAGGTGCAGTCAATGCTGTTTTAGGAACTATTGAAAACATAGTTAATGGATTCATACGAATGATTAACGGTGTTATAGGTTTAATTAATGAACTTCCTGGTGTAAGTTTGGGTACTATCGGATATATCAGTTTACCTAGATTAGCAAGAGGGGGTATTGTTGACAGTCCAACCATAGCTATGATTGGTGAAGCTGGTAAAGAAGCAGTTGTTCCATTAGAAAATACCGGATTCTTACAGACTATGGGACGTGTAGTAAGTAGCGCAGTTGCTGAGGTTATCGGGAATGGTCAACAAGCAAGTAGTTTACCTGGTGGGGATATTGTAATCCAGTTAGGTGGTACTGAATACGCTAGATTTACAATTGATGAAATTAATAAAGAACAAGAACGCGTTGGTCAAACGCTTATAAAAATTTAGGAGGAGCAATAAATGGCAAAATTAATAATTAATGGAGTAACTGTTGTTGCTCCTAAATCATTTCAAGTGGGAATCCAAGATATTGATGGAGAAACTGGACGTGATGCAAATGGTAATATGATTAGAGATAGAGTTACAACAAAACGAAAATTAGAATGCGAGTGGGGGATATTAACACAAGCTGAAATTGGGATGCTTCTAAGTGCTGTAACAAGTGAATTTTTTTCAATTACTTATCCAGACCCTATGGAAGGAATGGTAAATAGAACTTTTTATGTAGGGGATAGGACTTCTCCCGCATATAGTTTTAATGAAAAATTAAAGCCTTGGAGTGGTTTAAAAATGAATTTTATAGAAAGGTAGACGCGTATGTATAATATTAATCAGAATTATCAAAAGGCTATTAATGCTCCTTCAAGACGCATAAGAGGGCTTGTGGCAATCAAAAATAAAGTTTTGTCAGATGGTGTAAGCTCAATAGACTATATAAGCTCGATTACTGGAAATGAAATGTCAATCGGTTCTACTAATGCTTCTACGGTTGATATAAAATTCAAAACTTTAATAGAAGGGCTGCAAGAAAGAGAATTAATCAAAGTTTCTTTCACAATTGAAACTGAATCTGGTTTAGTAGAGCGTCAAATAGGCGAATTCTATTTAACTGAAATAAAACTAGATCGGAATAATAAAACTACGGCTGTGAAGGCTGTTGATAAAATGGGATTCTTAAATGATAATTATAATTCTAAGTTGCATTATCCAGTTTCAGCTAGAGCAGTGCTAGAAGAAATAATATCAGAAACTAATTTGAGAATAAAATCCAGTCTGACTATAACTAACGCACCTATCATATTAAATAAGCTTGAAAAGGTTACTTATCGTGAGGTACTAGGTTATTTAGCACAGTTAAACGGGGCCTTTGTAGTATTTAACAATAATGGAGAGCTTGAGTTTAGGAAACTTACTAGGACGGAAAAGAGGATTTCTAAAAGTGCTTATTTATTAAAAGGTCTTGAAATAGATGAGGTTGAATATCGTATTAATGGTATAATTGCGGATTTAAAAGATAAAGCTAAAACAGTACTTGCAGTGGGGAGTGCATTAGGTACTCAGATTAGGCTGACAAACCCTTATATGACAAATCCACATTTAAGTTCAATATTTGATGAATACAAGAAGTTAAGGTTTAACCCATTTAGTTTAAATTGGCGAGGAGATCCATTTGTTGAAGTCGGAGATTGGGTTTCTATTGAGGTGTCAAATGGAATTTATAAAGCATTTCCTATCTTATCATTAAAAATTTCTTTTTCAGGAGGACTAAAATCGACTATTAGCGCCAATGTAAAAGGTACTGCTAGCTTAACCACCGAATATAAAGGAACGGTTCAACGTCAAATAGAATTTATTAATGCGAGATTGGGCTCAACCGGTAATTTAGTTTACGCTGATACTACCGAACCTAAAAATCCAAGTGAGGGGGATGTTTGGTTTAAACCAAATGGAGCTTTTACGGACTTATACATTTTTGAAAAAGGAAAATGGGTTCTTAAAACTTCAACGGGAGATATTGAAGGTGTGGTTACTCAGATAACAAAATCAGAGATACTTACCAAGAATTTTGCAGCAGCAATTGCTAAAATTATAGAATTAGACGCTAATAGGATAACAACAGGGAGCTTGAGTTTTGAAAGATTAAGTTCAAAAGCTGTTAACTCTATTCGGGAAGGTCTAGTTACAGAAGAAAAATTAAATGATTTCGTTGTTAACAATGAGGGATTACATCAAACTTTGGCTTCGGAGGTAAAAAAGGAATTTGAAGCTAAAAAACCTGAACTCAAAGGTAAAGACGGTACTAACAGTTATATTCACATGAAATATTCAAATAATGCAAATGGGCAACCTATGTCGGACAATAGTAATTCTAAATACATCGGGATTTATACAGGCGCTTCTAAGACACCTCCTACTAATGCTAGTGCGTATAGTTGGTCTTTGATAAAAGGAGTTGACGGTAAGCTACCTAACTTTAACCTATTGATTGATTCGGAAATGAAAGATGAGAACTCATTCAAAACAAATGGAGGGAATTATAAGTTTAACAAGGGTGATTATAACGGCAAAAACTCAATTGAAATAATCAACAACAATATTTCAAGTAATGTCGCGTCCTTGGGAGTTTACTTTAGAAGCTCTAAAACTTCATTTAAAAGTGGTGATAAAGCGGTGTTAAGATTGCCGATGTACATCTACAGTGATATTCCAATTGATAACGGAGCATTTGCGCTAATTAAGAATGAGAAAACTGGGGTCGTTGCCTACGCGCTTTCGATAACCAACAGTATGCCTCGAGATAAATGGTTCATTATCGAAGAGAAACTACAAGCTTACAGAGATTTTGATTCTACTGACGATTATATTTTCAAAATTTATACTAACAAAAACGGGCATTTCAAGATTGCTGAACCTTATTTTGCATTAGGAGACGAAATCCCCGAGGAGTGGGTGCCAAGTCTTGAAGATATAAAGACACATTCACTAACGGCTAGTGTAAGGATTAATGGTTCGTATGAGGGGGCTAAAACTAGCGGTGTGAAATTCTTTGTGGAAGTCTTTTACGACGGGAAAAAAGTTACAGATGGTTTTAAACTGACAGCTAAAGTACAAGGCGCAGGACTCAACAAAATTCAAGAAAACGCAACTTACAATAGCACAGGTGAGTTAACCAACGTTTATTATTCAGACGGTGATAAGGATGGAACACCTATCACAATTCAGCTTGATGTTGAGTACAATTATACCAAAACTACTTGTTTTGCGAGATTAGATAATCTCCCAAGTCCTGAATTGATTGAAGAGGTAGTTAAGAAATATAAAACATTCGAAAGCACATTAGAAACTTTCAAAAGTAAAATAGGTGAGGTTGACACTAAAAAATTCAAAATGGCTTACAATATCGAAAATATCTGCTCTGAAAGTGGAGTTGAAAAGAAAGGGAATGACCTGTATTTTAATGCAAAAACACCCCTTAAAGCCAATAAAGAATACTACATCTTCGCTGATTTGGATGACGTGCCTTCCAATCAAAAAACTAGAATATATTTAGCAAACAATAATGGTGACTCAAAAGAAATCTCAAACGGCTTGAATATTTGGCGAATTTCATTCTCAAGTGAACAATCGAGAGTTAATATTTACCCTCTAGGGTCAAATACTAAAGTCAAGAACGTTGAAATATATGAAGTACCAGAAATTGAAGCGCAAGATAACGCTAATATATACAAGGCACACAAAATAGTTAAAGATGAAGCGAATAACGTTTTTGTAACTATTACACCGACCGAAAGACTTCTTTTAAATAAAATCTATAAAGTTGTAATTAAAACGCAAGGTACATTCTGGGAAGGGTCGAAATGGAAAATGCAATATTCATTAGACGCAACCAAGGAAGCATCTAAAACGTTTTTAAAAGACGAAAACACTTGGATTTTTAGGAGTTTTAATAACCAAGATGAAATTCATTTCCAAATACCGAACGGCGTTACAGTAATAGATATTAAATTGTTTAAATTAAATTATTTATTAGGATATAAATCGGAATTTAATATAAGTACTGTTTTTTCTGAAATAGAACAAACTAAAAATCAACTTAGGTCTGCGGTTACAGAGAATAATTTCGGAACAGTTTTAACTCAAAACGCTAAGAGTTTGAGGTTAGCTTGGAACAATTTTTCTAAATATTTCCAATTTGAAGATGAGAGTTTAGTATTGTACGAAGGATTGAATAATTCTAGCAAAAAGAGAGTGAAATTGGATTATACGGGGATTAACTTCTATTCAAAAAATGGAGAGCTCTCAGGAGCCGTGCGTGGATATTACAAGCCTGTATCAGCGTCATGGCTGCACAGCGATAAATTCTATGCAGGAATGAACTTTATTATCGAACATAACGGTCGTATAGGTTGGTTCGAGGAAACTCAAGAGTGGGGAACTACTTGGGAAGCACCGTTATTGGCTTACAATTATTCCGATGGCACGAATGATAATAAATATTCTAATCAACTAGTCGCTTTTAAAGATTTTATTATGGAAAATCAATTGACTGTTAAAGGGAAATTAAGAGTAAGAGGTGTAGTAGGTGATGCAGGAGGTTCTGGAAATGAAAGAGCGATATTCGAGGGACGAGACGTTAATATTACAGTCGCGGGTCTTAATTTAAAATTTAGAAATGGAATTTTAGTAGAGAGTTAGAGGAGATGAAAGAAATGGAATCAATGCCAATAGAAGTAAAAATAGCAAATGTGAAGAGTGATTTAATTAAATATGTGGAAGTATCAGCAAGGGATTATAAGCTGCCGCCGTTCATTATGGTTGGCATAATTGCTGATATTTTGAGCGATTGGAAAAGTAGAGAGTTAGTTCAAGCGAGCGACAGTTTTAATGATGCAATTAAGACTATCAACGAACAAATCACGAAAGGGGGAGAAGAGAAAGATGTATAAGGTTATTTATAGAGATAGATTATTTAACGACAGCGCGACAGTAACAGGTTTAAGGGTACAAATTCAAGATGGTCAAACAACCATCACACGCACCTTAACCGGCAATTTCGACCACAAAAAAGATGAGGATTTAATTGAGTTAGTGCTTGAACAGTTCTATCAAGAGACGTACCCTAACCGTGCAGAGAATGAACGTTTTGCTAAGATGGATAATATTCTTAAAGAAGCGAACCATACAATTGAAACAACAAGGCAAGCGTTGGCTCAAAGTGTTATTAAAGACTTTGAATATGACGCATTGTTTGAGGATATAAGCCGTAAATTTGAGTTTTTAGCAACACATTTAAACGTTGAATTACCAACATCAAATGAGGAGGAGAATAAAGATGAAAAAGACGAAAAAGAAAGTAATGGAGATACTCCAAAAGCTTAAATTGTCTAGTTTAATTATTTCTCAAATAATGAAAGGAGGTGACAATATGATGATAACATTCTTAGCGTTAAACGTAGTTGACGGATTAAACACACTAGATGATTTTAAAAATAAAAAATTAAGACGTTTAGTAGAAAAAGAATTGATCCGTTTAGGATATGGAGAGTTAGTGGAAAAAGCTAACGAGGAGAAGAAAGGGGTTTAATCGCCCCTTTTAAAATTTAAAGGAAGCGAGGTTATTTAATGCTTGATTAGTGAAGGTGTTATAGTAGCAATTGTTACAACGATAATAGCCCCTACGATAGCGTGGCTGTTGAAAAGGAGTAACAAGAATTTAGAAAAGATATACAAAAGTTTAAATGAAATAAAAGAACAAATAGAAATAACAAAAGACGGAACTTTGGCAATAACTAAATTTAGATTGTTGATAGAGTTGACAGAGGCTTTAAATCAAGGCTTCATAGGGATTAACAAATTAAGGGAATTATCAGATTTACACAATTCTTATGAAAAGTTAGGCGGTAATTCCACAATTAGTGAATTGTTTGAAAAGTGCCAAAAGTTGCCGTTGAAAAAGGAGGATAATTAATGATTAATTGGAATGTAAGATTAAGAAATAAAAGGTTTGTATTAGGGCTTGTGAGTGCAATTATTTTAGTTGTGCAAGCAGTAGCAAAAGTATTTGGATTGCATTTAAGTTTGGATAATTTCAGTAATAATATTGCAGGGGTGATTAATTCAGTATTTGCAGTCTTAGCATTGCTAAACGTAGTTAGTGACCCTACTACAGCAGGATTTGGTGACAGTGAACAAGCATTAACATACGACAAACCTAAGGAGGATAAATAACATGGTAATAAACACAGAACAAGCGATTAAATGGATGGATGACAGACGTGGTGTAGTTACTTACTCAATGGCAAGTAGATTAGGACCGAACTCGTACGACTGTTCAAGTTCAGTTTATTTTGCATTAAGAAGTGCAGGAGCAACAGACCATGGTTGGGCTGTTAATACTGAATATATGCACGACTGGTTGGTTAAAAATGGATATACTTTAATTGCAGAAAATCAAGGTTGGGACGCTCAACGTGGAGATATATTTATTTGGGGGGCTAGAGGACGCTCAAATGGTGCTTTTGGTCATACGGGAATGTTTGTTGATGCAGACAATATTATTCACTGTAACTATGGATATAATGGTATTACAATCAACAATCATGACGTAATTTGGGAAGCTAACGGATGCCCTTATGTGTACGCTTATCGATACACAGGAGCAACTCCGCAAGATGACATTTTAGATGAATTTGCACGCGAATTAGACGTTAATACAGAGTTGAAAGCCTCTGATATGCCGTACTACGAAGCGGAACTATCTGAGGACTATTACGTTGAGTCAGCACCAGACGCTGATTCAGAAGATAAAGAGTTAATAAAAGCTGGAACAAGAGTCAGAGTTTACGAAAAACGCAACGGCTGGGCAAGAATTAACTATCCAGAGTCTAATCAATGGGTAGAGGATGCTTACCTTGTGAATGCTACTGATATGTAGATTTAATAATAAAGACGCTATTACACCCCCTTTAATTAGGGGGTATTTTTTATTGACAAGGAATAATAATAGTATTACATAGTCAAGTAATCGAGGAGCGTAAAGAAAGAAAAGATTGATGTTTTTTTAAAAAATCCCTATTAATTTTTTTGATATGTGCTAGATAATTAAATTACTTGAATGCCATTTGAATGCCATATTTATTTTTATATAGAGTTCGATAGGAAATTCTTGTAAACAAAAATACTATTATATCAGTGTTTAGAGTATGTTGAAGTTTTATAGAAACCGTGGTATTACATAGAGAAACTAAATAATAAAGTTAGAAAAGCCTTAAAGTATAAACGTTTAAGGCTTTTTGTTTATTAATAATTTAAAAAATCCTGAAAGAAAATGAAAAAAATATTGACAAAGCATTAGAGTTGTAATATAATGTTAAACATAACAAGATAACAATTAAATAAAATTTCAAATGCGGGTGTAGTTTAGTGGTAAAACCTCAGTCTTCCAAACTGATGTTGTGAGTTCGATTCTCATCACCCGCTCCATTTTTTTATTTTAGATATTTTTCCACAGTAGCTCAGTTGGTAGTAGCATCTGACTGTTAATCAGAGGGTCGCAGGTTCGAGTCCTGCCTGTGGAGTACATTGCGGTTGCTAGGCAACCGTTATTTTTTTGTTTTGAAACTATTTAATAGTATTTTTCCATAAAAAATTATGTTATAATAAATGGGATATGTATACTTGTAAAGAGTGATTAGGAATAGTTTTTAATAGAAATTAAAAGAAAAAGAGATATAGGAGAATAGTATGTTTTTAGATGAGGTAAAAATATTTGTCCGTTCAGGTGACGGTGGGAATGGTCTAGTAGCGTTTAGACGTGAAAAGTATGTTCCTAAAGGTGGACCTGCGGGAGGAGATGGTGGTCGTGGAGCCAACGTTGTTTTTATAGTTGACGAAGGGCTTAGAACATTCATGGACTATCGCTATCAGAAAAAATTCGTTGCACCAAATGGGGAAAACGGAATGAGTAAAGGTATGCATGGACGTAAATCAAAAGATTTATATCTAAAAGTACCACCAGGAACTGTTATCCGTGATACTGATACAGGAGAAGTACTTGCTGACCTTGTGGAACATGAACAAGAAGTAATCGTAGCACGTGGAGGACGTGGAGGACGTGGTAACTGTCGTTTCGCAACACCATCAAATCCAGCTCCAGAAATTGCAGAAAATGGTGAACCAGGAGAAGAACGCAATCTTACTCTTGAGCTTAAGCTTATGGCTGATGTAGGTTTAGTAGGATTCCCATCAGTAGGGAAATCAACATTACTATCAATTACTTCAAAAGCTAAACCAAAAATTGCAGACTATCATTTTACAACTTTAGCTCCTAATTTAGGAGTAGTTGAAACGAAAGATCACCGTAGTTTTGTTATGGCTGACCTACCAGGACTTATCGAAGGTGCTAGTCAAGGTGTAGGTTTAGGACATCAGTTTTTACGCCATATTGAAAGAACTAAAGTAATAGTTCATGTAGTAGATATGTCAGCAACTGATGGTCGTGATCCATATGAAGATTATAAAATTATTAATCAAGAACTAGGTGAATATAATATGCGTTTATTAGAACGTCCACAAATTGTAGTCGCTAATAAAATGGATATTCCAGCAGCACAAGAAAATCTAGAAGAATTTAAAGCTAAATTAACAGCTGATGGTGAAGAAGTTGATATCGTAGAAATTTCAGCATTTACTAGAACAAATGTAGATAACCTACTTTATAAAATAAGCGATATATTAGATTCTACGGATCCTAATATGCTTTATGAACTTGATACTGAAGAAGAAAGTATGGAAAATAGAGTTCTTTATAAACATAAACCAAAAGATGAAACATTCAAGATTACAAGAGATGATACAGGTGCTTATGTAGTAAGTGGGCCAGGTATCGAACGAGCATTCTTAATGACAGACTTTAACCGTGATGCGTCTGTAAGAAGATTTGCGCAACAAATGCGTTCTATGGGAGTAGATGATGCACTACGTGAACGCGGATGTAAAAATGGTGATACAGTTAAGATTCTAAAAGGTGAGTTTGAATTTGTAGAATAGGGGCAAAACTATGGATAAAGAAAAAGTATATTATATAATCAGAGAAGATGTATTACCCGAAGCAGTAAAAAAAACATTGATTATGAAAAAAGCTCTTGAAGAAAATCCTAAACTATCTATTTTGGAAGCATCAAAGAGATTTGATTTAAGTAGAAGTGCTTTTTATAAGTATAAAGATACTATTTTTCCAATTCAAGATATTCAAAGACAGTCTATTTTGTCATTATCAATAGACGTTGATGATATTCCAGGAATTTTAGGTAAAATATTACGAATAGTCAATGATGAAAAATGTAGTGTACTTACTATCCACCAAACAGTACCAATTAATGCTCGAGCAACTATAATTATTTCGTTAGAAATAGATGCCGAGCACACTAATATTGAAAAATTAACAAAACAAATTAAAAATCTTGAATTTGTTAATGGTATAAAAGTAATTGGTGTAAGTATGTAATTGAATAAATATTTATTATGTAATTTCGATATAGTAAATATATAATTAATAGGAGAACAGTGTAGGAGATAAAGTTTCCTATTGCTGTTCTTTTTTTATAAAAATTAGAAATTAGATAAATTTTTTAATAGTAGAAGATAGATTATAAAGCTGCTATCTTGAATGAATTAGAAAGGACTAATATGCAAAAAAATGATATATTAACAGGACGCGTCATTGATTATACTCATGATGGTCTTGGAGTAGTAAAAGTAGATAATTTCCCTATTTTTATTGAAGATGTGATAGAGGGGGAATTTATTGAATTCAAAATAATAAAATTAAAAAAGAATCTTGGCTATGGTAAAGTGTTAAATATAATAGAAGTTTCTGATAAGCGTGTTGAAGGAGTGCCAAAAACATCAGGAGCTAATTTAGTACATATGGATTATGAAGAACAACTGCGCTTTAAAACGAAAAAAGTTCAAAATATTATGAACAAAACCTTAGGTGCAGATAGTGTCGAAGTATTACCAACTTTGGGAATGAAGAATGGATATCACTACCGTAATAAATCAGTTATTCCAGTTCAAAAAGTGGATAATGAAGTACGAATGGGTTATTACAAACCGCGTAGTCATGATGTGATTAATATTGAAAAATGTTTTATTCAATATAATGAACACAATAAACTAATGAATGATATTCGTAGTTTGATAATTGAATTAGATTTATCAGTATATGATGAAGCGAGCCATAAAGGCGCAATTCGCCATATAATGTTTAGAACAAATTCTGGTAAAAGTGAAATTATGATAGGGATAATTGCTAAAGGAAGATTTACAAATCTTGATGAGTTTGTAGAAAGACTTACGAAATTAGATGATAGAATAGTTAGTGTAATGTTAAACATTAATGATAAAAAGACTAATGTTATTTTTGGAGATAAAACCGAAAATCTATTTGGACGAGATTATATAACCGATACTTTGGGAGGGATAGAGTTTAAGATATCTTTACGCTCGTTCTACCAAGTAAATCCAATCCAAACAGAAGTTCTTTATAGTAAGGCGTTAGAATTAGCCGAGCTAAAAGAAGATGATACGATAATCGATGCATATTGTGGCATTGGGACGATAAGTTTATTCGCAGCACAAAAAGTAAAAAAAGTTTATGGTATAGAAATAGTAGAAGCAGCAGTACTAGATGCACGAGAAAATGCTAAAAATAATAATATAATTAATGCAGAATTCTTATTAGGAAGAAGTGAGGATATAATTAAAAAACTAATCTCACAAAATATAAAACTAGATGCAGTAATTGTTGACCCACCACGTAAAGGATGCGAAGAAAGCTTCTTAAGAGACTTAGCTTTAATGCGAATAGAAAAGATAGTTTATGTTAGCTGTAATCCAGCAACATTAGCACGCGATATGGAAATCATGAGAAACCTTGGTTATAAACTTGGAACTGTTCAACCAGTAGATATGTTCCCAGGGACGTATCATGTTGAAGCAGTCGTTTTAATGACAAGGTCGTAGAGCGAAGTCATTAATTATGAATGCTTTATGCGATAGCTGTCGCAGAGCGATAGTGATGCGGTAGCAGCGAACCGCTGAGTGTGTTGTATTGATATCAAAGAATTATTCTTAGAGAATAGCGAGAATAAAAATTTTAAAATACCATTGTTAAGGCTGAATCTCAAGTTATTTATCGACTTGCTAAAATAGAAGTAACTATAATATAGTTATAAAATATTTACATATGACTTAAGGTGTTTTTATATAAAAACACCAACTTATTTTAAAGAAAGTAATTATAAAATTGTTGAAGTAGAAGAAGATTTTTCGTCTATTAGGATAGTTAATGAAGTAGAAACTGACGAAATAAAAGAAGAAATAATGGATTATTTTCAAGATATGAAAGATTTTTATAAACAAGTGTTAGAAGAAGATGGAAATGTATTGGTTACAATTTATTAAAGAGTCATAGATAAGGTAGAGTAACGAAGAATTAAAAATATAGTTTGCTTTATCTATGTTCGATGCAGGCTAACTAGAATGTTTTAAAAAATAGTTTACTTTGATTAGAAGATTAAAAGTGTTGGAGGAAAATTAAAATGAGTAAAGTTAATCACAAGTTTTTTTGGCGAGATAGATACAGAAAAAGATGTAGATGAACAATTTAGTGATGATGTTCGCGTATTATGGGAAGAAGAGTATAATGAAATTATGACAACACTATGGTATGATAGTGGTTATGAATTTAAAGTAGGAGTTCTTGATACATTTGCTGAATTTTTACGCAATAGTGAAAACTATTTTGAGAAAGCTAAAGAAGCTTTAAAATGTTATTTAAAAGTGGATGATGAGTATATTGTTTTTCATAAAGAAGAATT
>ERZ773076.727-NODE-727-length-15651-cov-6.248141_pt1 | contig 15651 bp, 25 predicted proteins | sample MGYA00580613_ERZ773076 | MGnify/ENA primary metagenome ERZ773076 (study PRJEB29015, sample SAMEA2738005) | human oral metagenome | biome: human oral; feature: human-associated habitat; material: dental | place: China | collected 2057 ...
ACCGCTGGCATCCCCTCGGCGCGGGTGAGACGTCGCTGGCGGAGCGGCGCTGGGCGCTGCGGGTCGCGGGCGACGGGGTGCGGCTGACGCATCCCCGCCACGGGATCGTCGAGGTGTCGGATGGGTCGCAGGTGTGGGTGGACGGAGCGGTCCTGGAGCACTACCCGAAAGACGGCGTCCCGGGCACGTGGCGATCCGACGAGCCCTGGACCCTGACCGTGCCGGAGGGGGTCCGGGTTCAGGTCGGCGAGGTGGTCCCGACCGTTCCCCAATCCGGCACAGCTGCGTGAAGAGGCGCCCGAGGTGCCGGACGTCCGGCTGGGTTGCGCCGAGGTGTGTGCGGGTGGCCCTGGGCGTCTTGTTCCGGCGCCGTGGAGGACAGGGCTGGCACCTGGAAGCAAATGGTAGAAAGTGTGTGCACAAAGGTAGAATCATTCCATGAGTCTCAACATCAAGGATGAGCGCATCCATGACTTGGTGCGCGAGGCCGCTTCCAGGACTGGCCTCAGCCAAACGCGGGTGGTGGAGAAGGCGATTACGGATCTGCTCGGGAAACTGGATGCCGAAGGTGCTCACTCTGGGCTGGATGACCTGCTGGAGCGGGTGTACCTGGAGCTGAGCGCGACAGAGGGGCCTGTGGACTTCGACTCCCTGTACGACCCGAGCACGGGACTTCCCCGATGATCGTGGACCCGTCGGCCATCGCGGCAATCCTCCTGAGAGAGCCGGAAGGGGAGCATTTCCGCGCAGTGCTCGAGAAACACGGTGCGCTCATGTCTGCCCCGAGTTATCTGGAGCTGGCGATAGTACTGGCGAGCAACGGCGTATCCAACGCAGGTCCAACGCTGGATGCTGTTCTATCGGGTCTTGGTGTCGACGTCGTGCCGTTCACGCCTCACCAGGCCCGGCTGGCCCAGGAAGCCCACCAGAGATTCGGACGAGGCAGCGGACATCCTGCGAAGTTGAACTTCGGCGACTGCATTACCTACGCGCTGGCAAAGGATCTGGGTGAGGCCCTGCTGTACAAAGGAGATGATTTCGGCCACACGGATCTACAGTTCGCACCGTGAAGTGCCACATGTCGTTGTGCGCTCATCGCACCGGAGCAGTTCGGGTCGAACTGGGCGTGAGGCAGTTCGTGGTCCACGATCCCGATGGTTACTCCTTGCGGACCCAGGTGTGGGTGGACGGAGCGGTCCTGCAACACGACTCGACAAGCCGGCCCGGCTGCAGCGCAGCGCCCTCGGGTCGGTGGTTGGTAGGGTCGGCTCATGCTGACCAGTGCTTCGGGGGCGGAGCTCCCCACGATCGTCGATGGCGTTGCCTGTATGGAATCGCCCTGCTGCTGCGTCGCGGGGGTTTCCTCGTGACGGCGGAAGCCCTGGAGCCCGGCAGGAAAGCGATCCTGCAGCGACGGATCAGGATCGTCGTCGCGCTCACGATCACTTGGAACGTCGTCGAGGCCGTCGTTGCCCTTGCGGCAGGGGGTGAGGCGTCGTCCGCCGCCCTGATCGGATTCGGCCTGGATTCGGTTGTGGAGGTGCTCTCTGCGGTGGCGGTTGCCTGGCAGTTCGCCTCGCCCGATCCTGAACGCCGGGAGAAAACGGCGCTGCGGGTGATCGCGATCTCCTTCTTCGCCCTGGCGGTCTACGTCACCACGGAGGCCATCCTCTCGCTGACTGGTGTGCGCGAACCGGAGCACTCGAGCGTCGGAATTGTGCTCGCTGCACTGAGCCTGGTGGTGATGCCGTTCCTGAGCTGGTTCGAGCGACGCTGCGGACGTGAGCTCGGCTCGGCCTCCGCGGTCGCCGACTCGAAGCAGACCCTCATGTGTTCCTACCTCTCCGCAGCGCTGCTGGTCGGGCTCGTGCTGAACAGCCTGCTCGACTGGACCTGGGCCGATCCCGTGGCGGCACTGGTCATCGCCGGATTCGCTGTTCGCGAGGGCGTCGAGGCATGGCGTGGAGACGCCTGCTGCGCCACATCCGCAGCCGCTTTGAGTGGGGGAGGCGATGGCCCCTGCGAGGATGACTGCGGGATGCGTGAGACGCAGTCGCCATAACCTGCGGGTCCCCTAGGGTGAGGTCATGGCGATCAGCGACACATGGCGTGACCGACTTCTGGGCAGTCTCCTGGGATTGGCGGTGGGTGATGCCCTGGGGACCGCTGTCGAGTTTCAGGCCCGCGACTCCTTCCCGCCCGTCACCGACATGGTGGGCGGCGGGGTGTTCGAGCTGGCGCCCGGGCAGTGGACCGATGACACGTCGATGGCGCTGTGCATCGCAGCGAGCCTAACCGAGACCGAGGCCTACGACCCTCGCGACCAGCTGGCCCGGTTCGTCCGGTGGTATCGCGACGGGTACCTCAGCAGCACGGGGCGGTGTTTCGATATTGGCAACCAGACTCGAGTCGCCCTGGAAGAGTTCGAGGCAACCGGCGAGCCCTACCGCGAGGCGATCGGTGGGATGAGCGCGGGTAACGGGTCGTTGATGCGCCTGGCGCCGGTCGCGATGGCCTTCTGCGACGACCCCGATGCCGCGGGACAGTTCTCCGCCGACAGCTCCCGCACCACCCATCCCGCCGTCGAGTGCGTCGAGGCGTGCGGGGTCTACGGCAGGCTCATCGCTGCCGCCGTTGGGGGTGCGTCGCGCACGGAGCTGTACGTGCTGGCCGCCGACCTGGCCGAGCAGATGACCAGCCCCGACCTGGCGACGATCCTGCGCGGCTCCTACCGGGTCAAGGAACGCGACGAAATCTCGTCGTCGGGATATGTCCTGCACAGCCTGGAGGCGGCGCTGTGGGCATTCGCCAAAACCGACGACTTCCTCGAAGGTGCGCTGCTGGCCGTGAACCTGGGCGACGACGCCGACACCGTCGGGGCCATCTACGGGCAGCTGGCGGGTGCGCTGTACGGGCGCAGCGGAATCCCGGAGAGTTGGCGGAACCGGCTCCACGACGTCGAGATGATCGAGGACCTGGCCGCAGGGATCGCGGACCGGGTCGGAACCTTCGAGGTCGTGGTCGGCTGAGACCGGCCAGCGAATTTGTCCGCGGGGCTGGGCTGGGATACGCTCGTCGGCGGTGACGTGTCTGAGCGGCCGAAAGAGCTCGCCTCGAAAGCGAGTGTGGTGCAAGCCACCGTGGGTTCAAATCCCACCGTCACCGCCACGTGAACTACACGAGCCCCCGGTGTCCTCACCGGGGGTTTCTGTTTCGCCGGGACACTCGTCCGGACGGTATCTCCCTTGCGTCATCACAGGTCCGCTGGTCCTCCCGCCGTCCGCCGGTCTTCCCGTCGTCTGCTTGCCTTGCCGACGGGAACGCTTGTCTTGTGGGCGAACGCTTGCGCTACAGCGCAGGCGCATGACCGTAGGGCAAGCGAACCGTGGGAGCGCCGACTGTGCTGGGAGGGGCGTAGGCGGAATCCTAGGGTCGAGCTGGAGCCAAGTCGGCTACCCCGAACACTGGAGTCCAAGGGCGCCGGACAAATCAAGATGGGTCACCAAGTGGAAGCCAGCACTGAACGCGTTCGTCATCACCTTCACCGACCGCACCCCGCGGCAGAGGACCACCGAAAACGAAAACGTCATTTACACCATTGGCCGCGACAGTCCCGCTACTGTCGCGGCTCGAGCCTCATTGCCACCCGCCAGATAAGCTTGGGGTCGGAGGCCGAGGCCACAGATAAATATCTTTCCCGCGCAGGTAGAGGCAGCACTTCACCGTGCCACTTCCAGCTCAACCAGGCGCCCAACACCGTCGCGGTCCTTCCGCAGGCATCGGAGAAATAATGCCCACGCAAGTTCACTGACCAATGAACATCGAACATCAAGTCGCACGCCGGGTAGAAACCCAACTTGGAACGCGGACGACGGACTCGCATGCAAAAGGCGGTGCAATCTCGGGCGATGAGATCGGGATCCAAATAGCGGAACTTGGGTACCGCGAAATCTCTAAACCCTGACGAAACGAAATCGATGCTCAGAACTCGATTTATCGACATCAAGAGGTCGGGGGTCAGGTCTGAGGATTCCAGCGAATCCAGCGCAAAGAGAGCGGAGTCGAGCGCGTTTATCCTCCTCTCTCGAGCATCCCTTGAGAGAGTCGGGTCAAGACGGGCCGCCTTGTATTCGGAGGAGGATACGTCGACGCGCCCGCTCGCCACGGTACGGGAGAGTCGCGAGACCTGCTCGATGACGGGGGACAAGATAGCGTGGGGCATCATCTCGCCTTTCGTGCCCTAGGTCTATTTAGGAAGCAGCACAGATCAATCAGCAGTCTTCCGCGAACCCGTGACTTCAGCCACCACCTGAGACCTAGTCCTGAGCCTTGGTGATCCGGGTCGCGGACAAGAATATGGCAGTGGATGTGTTCCAATGACTGTCCTGCGGCCGGGCCAAGGTTCCAGAGTAGGTTGAAGCCCCTCCCCGGTCGAGCGGTTTGGGCAGCGAAGTCCAAGGCGACACGATGAATGTCGAGAATCTCAGATGGCTTCAGATCGCGGAAGTTGGTGACATGTCTGGTAGGTGCAATCATCAGGGAGGGCACTGCGCTGTCAGTGTGGGAAAGTGAGAATGCGGCGGCCGTGAGACCGCTTGGGACGTTTTGGCAGAAGTAGCAATCCACAGCGGTAGGGAGCATGGTCTTCTAGAACGAGCGTGCGTGCGCAACTCCCGGAATGCGCAGTCGAACGGTGGATCCGTCGGTCAAGTGAACGAGAGTTGATAAGGGGGTATTGGGTGCTAATGCGCTGTCGCGCAGCACGAACACCTCCGAGTGAACCAACGAAGAAGCCGGCAGGTCAATGCCGCTCGCCGCCTCAACCCGAAGACGAAGCATCGCAGCCTCCTGCCTTGGGAGGAGGCTTAGCGTCAGAAGTGAACCGTCTGTCCCTCGAAGTTCCACTAGACCGCGTGTTGCCCAGTGCTTCCGTAGGAGCGACTCTAGGGACTCCCTAGGGCAACCTGTCGCAATTTGCCGTGTTTCAAGTGTTGGCATGGTCAGGCCTCCAAAGCGTATTTCAGGTGTTGCGACAGGCAGATCGCGGTGCGCTCACGAATATCATCGTCCTGCAAGTACTGTGCCCATTTAGGAGCGAGAAAGACGCGTGACACTCGGTTGAGCTGCTTGTGTTGATTTGAAAGCACGCTATACATCTCCTGCGCTTCCGTTTCAAGCAGCTTTCCGCCGCCTGTAACTTCTCTTGTGGCGTAGACGTACACTTGTCCGCCGCGCTCCCCTGCGGGGCGATGTCTCTCCTTTGAGGGTACGTCGAGAAGTAGTTCGCCTCTCCGCATGGAACCAAAGATCGAGTTGCTTTCTTTCAGGGCATCAATTAACTCCTGCTCAAGTGCAGTGAGTGAACCTATAGACTTCCTTAGCAGCCGGTCGTTGATGAGCTCCGCTTCGCTTAAATGGTCTTTAGTGATCTCACACGTCCGCACATATATTCCCGTTCCACCTCCCAGAAGTGCCTGAATGGGATTGATCTCCTCTGGGAAATTTTTCTGGAAATGCTCACTGAGGAATCGAAGGCATTCCTCCCTCGAATGAAACATTGCGAACGAGACATATTCTGGGACGTCGAGGGCTCGCTCTGTAAGTAGTCGCGCGACAACATGTTTGACCATCGCAGTTATGGATCTATTGACATGATGCCAGTAGACCTGAGACAGCATCAGGTTCCTGTTGATTGAGACAGAAAGAGCTGCTTGCACGCCTTTGCGTCGGAGGCCAATTAATGGTGCAGGGTCTGTCCCGTTGCCTAGGTCGTGTTCCGTTGGCATGCAGAGGTTTTCCAGAACGCCGTCGAGATCGACCCCATTCCCGTAGCTTACTCCAGTTCGCATGGAATCTTCTCGAAGGTAGGCGGTCTTATCGGCGTCGATGCTGGAGGAAAGGACCCCCGCGAGCACCCGCTGAGCAGGACTCGCTGTGCCAGGCTGGAGCGTGCGCCGAGAATAGATGATGTTGTGTATATGCAGTACTTGCCCGGCGGTTTCATCCGAGAATGTCTCTCGAATCAAATCCCATGGTGTCACGTAGTCGCCAGTTGGCTGGGGGTCGTCGCAGAGTTCGTGGAGGTTTCTGGCGGCCTCGTGGAGGTTTCTGGCGGCCTCGTGAATCAGATTCTTGTAGTTTCCTCGTAGTGAGGGTTGGTTCCCCGTTGGGTCGACGCCGAGCGCGGCTTGGAATAGGGAATCGTCCGTGGGGATCTGGAAGGGGAGGTCCTTCCATGGAGAGACTTCTGCGTGATTGGTCTGGTCTGTGGCGAAATCCTCGAACATGTGACTTAATTGGAAATGCCCGATATCGTGAAGCAGTGCCAAGAGGAGGGTGGCCTCGAGGTCGGACTTTTCAGCTTGGAGCCGGAAGCGGCTATCGTTCAGCAAATGGGCGATGTAGTATCGCGCGTGGCGAAGGGTTGCCAAGCTATGGCTGTATCGTGTGTGTGTTGCTCCCGGGTAGGTGACGTAGCTGCTTTCGAGTTGGAGTACGTGGTGGAGTCTGTTGACTATTCTGTGTGAGACGAGAGGGGTGAGTCGGCCAGTGATCACAGTTCGTCCCGTGGCGGTTGGGACGGAGTGGTGAAATTCGGCGGCTAAGCTGAGTTCAGGTATCCCTACGGGCGACAAGTAGGTGGTATGGAGTTTCCGGAAATCGGATGCTACTTCGGACGAGGATTCGTACTTCTTGGCACAGAGGTCGGAGATCATGTTATTCAGGACTTGTCGCCCTTGGTGGCCGAGGAGCTGGGTCAGCTTTCGTTCCACGTGTATGAACTTGTTGTCGGTCAGGAGCTTTTTGAAGAGGATTCCGATGGTATGGAGTTCGTGCCTTTGGGCAAGGGAAAACAGCTCGTCGAGCGGCCACTCAATGTTCTTGTAGTGGATGTCTTCAGATCGGGTGTACTCTTTGGTGCAAATGAATTTTCTACGCTGTTCGATGTTTCCCGGCATCACGCCGCCCTGATGGTATGCAGCTACCCATTCCTCATCAAACACTTGCGCAGCCCCATAATCGAGTAGGACGACATCGGGGCGAGACCGCGCGGTTGTCTTTCTTAGGCGGATATTTTCGAGCTTAATGTCGCAGTGATAGACGTGTCGCTCATTTAGGTGCGCGACCGCCTCCAAGATGTCGGCGAGCGCCTCGTAGATGGCAGAAGGGGTTGTGTCCTCTGCCGTGAGCCAGTCGCTAAAGTGGGGTCCGTCAACGTACTCGGTAACTATGTAGCGCCAACGGTGGCCGTCTCGCTCGTATTCGCCGTCCTCGTGGAACACGCATATATTGGAGTGTGAAAGTTTCGATAGGACGCGGCGCTCAATCTCGAAAGTGGCTGTGAAGGCGGCTGTGTCATTTCCCTTGGAGCGGCTCTTGTTGTTGGCGGTTAGGAATTTAATCGCGCGCTTTTGCTGGTGTTCGCCGTATAAGCACGGAAACACTGTCCCAGCCCCGCCTTTCATGCTGTCTGCTGGGGATCCTGCGGGTTCCACTTGGCCATCTAGAGTGGAGATGATGTATAACCCGTGCTGGTCGATGGACTGACCGATGTTAAACGTGAGTTCTGGGCGAGCCGGGGGCTCAGGTTGAGAGTGTTCGACCATTGAGGATCTCCAATCATGAACTGGGACTTGCTGTGTAGAGCTTTCGTTAGTGGTGAAAGTATCACATCGGGCCAAGAGGTTTTCGATTCTGCCAGCATGGTGGGGCTTGGGGTCGACGGACTCGGAGATGACCGAGGCGTCGTGGTGAACTGACCTGAGGCAGCGAGGGTGTCGTTAATCCGGCGGGCGGCGCCAGGTCGATGACACATTGCCCTTCTGTAACCGGCGGGCGGTGATCACTGACACCATCAGGGGTGTGGAGATGGCGTCCTCTGTGATCCGGGCATCGAAGACCACCGCGATCCGCTACGAGCACGACCACCTTGGTTCACGTCGATGTGAAGAAGATCGGCAGGATCCCTGACGCAGGCGGCTGGAGGCTCCATGGCCGCCAGATGGGCTCCACCGCTGCCCGCAAGAAACTCCAAGCTCGGTTATGACTACGTCTGCTCTGTGGTTGACGACCACTCTGCTAGGCATACACTGAGATCCTGGATGACGAGACCGCAGCCACCACGGCGGGTTTCCTGGCCCGCGCCCTGGCAGTCTTCACAGACACCGGGTTCCGGGTCGAGCGGCTCATGAGCGACAACCACTGGTCACATGCGCGCAGTCTCGCGCTGGCCGAGTTGCTGGAGCGGCGAGGGATCAAGCATGTGTTCATCCGTCCACACTGTCCCTGGCAGAACGGGAAAGTGGAACGGTTTAACCGGACCCTGCAAACCGAGTGGGCCTACTGGCAGCCCTTCCGAAGCGATCAACGACCACCTCGAGCACATCAAAGGAACCTCCCGAGGAATCTGCAACCGAGACCACTACCAACTCCGCATGATCCCCATCGGCAGCGGACTTGTCGCGCGTCAGGCTATGTGGCAGGGGTAGTTAGTTGCTGATGCAGTGCTCTAGCTGAAAGGTCTGAGTTGTTTTGACTCGTCCTGTGGCGATCCCTGTGGAGAAGAAGCTCCGCATCGTGTTGTCCGTGCTGAAAAGTGAGATCTCGATTGTTGAGGCAGCCCGCTGGGAGAAGGTTTCCGGGCAGGCGATCGGGAACTGGGAACGGCAGTTCCTTGAAGGCGGCAGAGCCGGGATTGAGGCGGGTAAGTCCACGTCCTGGGAGCAGCAGCTTGAAGCCGAGGTCGCCGGGTTGACTCAGGTGTTGGGTGAGGCTGCGGTTGAGATCCGGATATGGAAGAAGAAGCGCGGAGGATCGCCTGGGCCCTTCCAGGGCCTCGAAGTGATCCGTGTGGTGGCGGGCATGTCTATCGCGGGGTTCTGTCGACTGATTGACATGCCTGAACGCACCTGGCGCAGGTGGCAGGCCAAAGCGAAGCGGGCTGAGCCGCCGAAGGGCTGGTGGCCGCAGCCGGCCAGACAAGCCACTCGGCCCTTGGTCACCACGCATGCGTTGGCCAAGCCGGAGTGGGGGCATCGCAAGATCTGGGCGATGACCCGTCATGACGGGCATAAGCTCTCCCAGGCGACCGTGCTGCGGCTGCTACGAGACGACCACCTGATCCTGCCCTCGGAATTACGCCAAGCAGCGTCGAAAGCTCACCAAAGACCGCAAAGCTGTATTCACGAAACCCCGACCGGCCCTGTACCGGGTGTGGCAGCTGGATCTTGTCCGAGTTCGAGACCACCTCGGGTGGGATTTGGCGGATCGCGGGGTGCCGGGACTGGTACTCACAATACGAGCACCCTTGGCATATCTCGCTGACCGCGAACCAGCATGACGCGATCACGGCGATCGAGCTCGCCCTGGCCGACTACGAGCCCATGTTCGGGCATCCGCTCGTCGATACCTGTCCCGTCAACGAGGACACCGGCGAGCCGCTACCCGTGGTCACGATCGTGACCGACAACGACGGCCCGTTCCGGTCGCTGAACTTCGAACTGTTCATCATGCGCCACCCCGAACTCCGGCACGTCCGCACACGGGTCCGGACACCACGCAAGAACGGGTCCCGGGAACGCGGGTTCGCGACGTTGAAGTACGAGCGCCTGTTCCCAGGCGACATCCCCGAAGCCCTCACACTCGTCGAGCGAGCGGAGGACTACCGCATCGAACACAACACCGTGCGCCCTCACGAAACCATCACCTGGAACCGGCCCCTCGAAGTCCACCTCGACCGTGCCAGCGCGATCATACCCACCTTCAAACAAGAAGAAACCCTGCCAACTACTTGACGCGGGACAGGACGCAACCCACCGTCTTCTGTGAAGACCCAGTAAATGCTCTAGTCAGGTGCTAGCACCGGGGTGTCTTTCGGGAGTTCCGGCGCCCCTCTGGACCCGCGATTCAGAACGTTCGGGACCCAATTGTCAGGAAAGTCGAGATGGTACAAACTTCTCTCACCGCCGCGAGGTCGACCAGCTGGAGGGAGACTATCTCGCTGGCACGGGTATCGATAAGCTGGCGAAGCGGTATGGGATTCACCGGTCCACGGTGTTCGCGAATCTCCGCTGACAAGGGACGCCGCGGAGGCAGTCGGGCCTCTATATCGACGAACAGGCCGAGGCGGTTAGGCTGTACCAGGCTGGTCTCTTGATGCCGCTTACGTCCCTCTACCTGGTAGCTAGCCATTGACCCTCAGCTGGACAAGCAGGTGACGGAGTGGATCCAGTGGCTGCAACAACGCTTCGCGGACTCCAAATGCGGATAGACCGGCAACATTGCTGGGTGCTCTGGGTCTTCCAGTAGCCGGGTCACAACGCACGGAACTGTCGGTGCTTCCCGATACACTCGGCTCCGAGGCCAAGATGGCACTCGCACATGACAGATAGGCAGAGTCAAGCATGACTGAGAAGAAGGTTGTCTTCGTGGCGTTCGCGATCGAAGACGAAAGGATGCGGGACCTGTTCAAGGGGCAATCACTCCATCCACGCCACCCGTACGAGTTCATCGACATGTCCGTCAAAAAGCCATATGACACGGACTGGAAGAACAAGGTTCGTACTCGTATTCGCCGGTCCGATGGGGTCATCGTGCTGGTCAGCAAGAACTCGCGGACGTCCTCCGGTCAGAAGTGGGAGATCCAGTGCGCGAAGGAGGAAAACAAGAGGATTCGCGGCATCTGGATCTACTCCGGTGACCGCACCGAGCTCTCCGGTGTCAACACCGTCGCTTGGACTGATTCCAACGTCGCGGCCTTCATCAACTCGCTATAAGCGTCATGCGCAAGGCACTCATCGTCGGAATCGACCACTACGGATCGATCGACTCACTACACGGAGCAGCCAATGACGCGCACAGCGTCAAGGGTGTCCTCGATCGGCACGCCGATGGGACGATCAACTTCACCCAGCCGAAGCTGATGGTCGCGACGAGTCCAGACACGGCCGTGACGCGAGCGGAGTTACGTGCAGCGGTCCAAGACCTCTTCCGGGACAAGGTCGACATCGCGTTGCTCTACTTTTCGGGCCACGGGTATATCGACAGCACGGGTGGGTTCTTATGCGCTAGTGACTGTGTCGACGGTCATGACGGGCTCGCCCTGGCTGAGGTGATGACATTCGCCAGTCAGTCCCCGGCTGAAAACAAGATCATCATCCTCGACTGTTGCCACAGTGGAGACGCCGGCAGCAATCCCATTGCACCTGCATTTGCCGAGATCAAGGATGGGGTCACCATCCTCACCGCCTCCACAGCGAAGCAGTACTCGATGGAATCGAATGGTTCAGGCGTTTACACCAACCTCCTGGTGGACGCCCTGAGCGGCGCTGCGGCGAATCTCGTCGGCGATGTAACGCCGGGCAGCGTGTACGCACACGTCGATCAGTCGCTCGGGCCGTGGGCTCAGCGACCGGTCTTCAAGACCAACGTCGAACGTTTCGTCTCTCTGCGTAAGGCAGAGGCCCCGATCTCGTTGGCGGATTTACAGAAGCTGACCAAGCTCTTCGATGATCCGGCTTTGGAGCTCCCGTTGGATCCCTCCTATGAGCCGGAACGAAGTGGAATGGAACCGGCTGGAACTCCGGAGCCGGATCCCCTGAAGACCGCGGACTTCGCCGTCCTACAGGAGCTCGCCAAGGTCAATCTCGTCCGACCTGTTGGTGCGAAGCACATGTGGCATGCCGCTATGAACTCCAAGGCGTGCAAACTTACTGTCCTTGGCCAGCACTACTGGGGACTTGTCAAACAGGAACTCATCTGATGGCTGAGCATCATAGAGGCTTATTCACAGACGGCGCGTCGGGCAAGAAAACTCCTAGTCAGCGCATACGTGAGGAGGGCCATGAATAAGCCTCATAAAATCCGGGAGATCCTCGAAAGCCAGCGAGTTGTTGAACAGCTCGCCTCGATCGAACACGACCGATGGGCTCACTGGCAACGCTACATCCATACCCACTGTGAACGCCGTGCGGACGGTTCCCTCGTTATCCCCCCAGACCTAGTTGCACGGTGGGAGAGGCAGATCAAGACAGCCTTCGTAGACCTCTCCGAAGACGAGCGGGAGAGCGATCGGCAACAGGTACGCAAATACCTTCCGGTCGTCATCCGGGCGCTGGAAGACGAGGTACCGTCGGACGATTGATGCGCCCGGAATGACCGCAGCCCTCTCGGGGGCTTGCGCGACCTGTACCTGATCGATCATCCTCCCGACTTGGCTCATCTTGGGACTGCTACATGAATTAGGTGACAGTTGGGGTTTCAGGCCGCGAGGATCGCGGTGGGGCCGTTGCTGGTGCCGGGGTGGTCGAAGAACACGAGGATGTCTGCGTGGTGCTGTTTCATGGTCTGCCCGAGCGAGTGGACATCCTTGAGTCCGGCAGGGCCCCGGTTTGGAGGCTGGTGATCAGCCGGGCCCTGGTTCGGGTGATGTGTCAGATCCCGTGGAGCGGGTCACCGCGGCGGCCTCGGTGCCCGGGGGTTTCGTGCTGCACGTGTTGGCGGCAGCGGTCGAGTTTCTCACCGGACAGGACTGCCGTCGTGGAAGGAGCCCATCACCGTGACTGCGTCGGGTAGGTCCTCGACAGCGCCGGTTTTGTAGCCGGCCAAGCCGTCCATCGCGACGATCTCCATCCGATCTGAACCCGGTGGTGTGGGCTGGTAGCCCAGGATGTCAACGCCTGTTTCGAGTGGCCCTAGAGCACCGCCAGTGGCCTCGACGCGCCGGTGCGGGTCCTCGTCGGGCCCCGAACATATCGTTTGACGATAATATCGTTTATCATTTAGTATCGAATTGCGATATGTTAGGAGGTCCCGATGAAACTCACAATCAGCCGAGGCGACTACCTCACATTGCGGATCATGCTGGCGTTGTTCGTAGTGGCACCCTTGGTGAGCTCCTTCCGGCACGCCTGGGCATGGGCCAAGGGCGACCCCCTGGTCTGGCTCAATGGGGGCAGTCCCTCGCAAGCCAGCTCGGGCGAGGTGGCCTCTCCCCTCGAAACCGCAAATGGGCTGATCGTGCGCCCAAGCCTTGGGACACTCTCGTGGGAGTTCACCGATCCGACGTGGATGCAACGTCTCGGCGCGATGCTTCCGGGCGTGCTGGTCGCGGTGGTCACGCTCTGGCTGTGCGTCACGATCTGGCAGTTCACGCTCTTGGTGCAGCGCGACCGTGCCTTCTCCGCGGGGGCGCACCGGCTGCTGGTGCAGTTGGGAATAGCCCTGATCTTCCTCACCGCTGCCTTCCTCGTCGGCGAGGTCCTGGCGAACATGCTCATCTACACCGGCTTGCCCGCCAGGGGGATGGGGTTCGCCATGCTGACGATCAACGCTGGCGATTTCGTCCCCCTCGGGGTGGCGCTGGTGGTGCTGATCGTCGCCTACGCTTGGCGGCAGGGGGAACAGCTCGCCGAGGACGCGGAGACGACGATCTGATGCCTGTCGAAGAACCCCATCGGATTACCTGCCATCTGGACGATCTGCTCGCGGCCCGGGGCGTGACGCTCGCGGCCCTCAGCGAACAGGTCGGCATCACCGTGGTCAATCTGTCGATCCTGAAGAACAACCGTGCGAGGGCCGTTCGGTTCAGCACCCTGACGGCGCTGTGCGAGGCGCTGGACTGCGAGGTCGGCGACCTGTTCAGCCTCGCAGACCGGCCCTGATCGCCCAGTCGGACCCAGAAACGCCCGGGCCTGCCTCGCCGGCAGAACACCTCACCGCTGCATGGAGTGGTGACAACCTCGGCACGTGCTGGGGAAGCTGCAACACTGTAACAAGCTGTAACAATGTTACAGTTCCGTCTCCGAAGTTCTTGGCTGGAGCGGTCACCTTCGCCCGGGCCGCAGCCCGTGGTCACAGCATCGCCTTCGGCGTTCCTTGTTCGCCGAAGGCGACGGCGTCCGCCCCGGTGTCCACCCACAGGCCGGAACCGCCGATGATCCGCCGCCAGGTCCACGTCGGGGCCACCTCACGGAGCACCTGCTCCGTGGATGCCAGGGCTCTACCCGGTTAGGAAGGGTCTGGCCCACCTATGGGGTTCATGCTGGTGCTCGAAGCGCCCCAGAGGTTGGTGTGACGATTCCTCGCCCCCTGTCCGTTGAAGGGGGAAGGATCCCTCTGAGGGGTTGTGTGATGTTGTTGTGGCCCTGATGTGATGCCCGGGGCTCCCCTAGGTGGCCTGGGTGTCGCGGGTTTCGAAAGATGTACCTGGCGGCCGGGTCAGCGGATCTGGACGATCGGGGGCTGGTTACCCCAGGCGCGGTCGGCGGTCAGGACCGGGACGGCGAGGCGGTGGCCGAGGGCGAGGCAGAGCCGGTCTTCCGGGCTCAGTGTGGGGTGGTCCTGCCACAGCGTCGCGGCTGTTTCGGCGTCCTCGGCGGTCACGGGTTCGAGGACCAGCCCCAGCAGCGAGACCGCCGAACGGATGTCGCCCAGCCCGACCCCTCGGACAGCGAGTTTCTGGACTACCTCGGCCCAGTTCGCGGTGCCACAACAGCAGGGCGTGTGTTGTTCGACCTGATCGGCGCCCGGTTCGCCGCCGAACCAGGCCAGTAGGGCCGAGGCGTCCAGGACCACCATCACCGCTCGGCCTCGGCCTGCCGACGGCGGTCCTCAAGGAGTTCCTCGACGACCCCGGTTCCGCGGACCCGTGCCCGCACCCGATCCAGGGTCGCGCGGGGCGTGGACGCGACGAGCTGGCCGTCCTCCAGGGTGACCGTGAGCACGTCCCCCTGCCGCAGGCCCAGTTCTTCCCGGAGTGCTGCGGGCAGCACCACTCTGCCCCGGTCTCCCACGCGAAGCTCGAACGTGGTACTCATGATTCGAGAGTACCACCGGCACGAGGGATGGTATTCCAGCAGTGTCTCCAGGTATGGGCGAGCCCCGACCATGGCCGGGCAGTACCAGAACAGGGACCTGCCGGGGGCCGGCGCCGAGGGGGCAAGTGCGTCGGGGTCGTCACGCGCAGAGCCAATCAGCTCGGCTCATCGCCGGGACGATGCTGTGCTGCCTCTTCCGTGCGTCCCGGTCGTCCCGCCTCATGCTCGCGTCCGCACGCATCTTGATGCAATGGGGTGACGATAAAGTGCGATCATGCGCACCACGGTGAATCTGGACGATGAACTGCTGCGCCGGGACAAGGAGCGGGCGGCCCGTCAGGGAAGGGCCTTGAGCGAGGTGGTCTCCGACGTCCTGCGGGTTTCGCTCGCCGAGCAGGCCGGGCCGCGCCACGAGGTCATCCTGCCCGCCTTCGGCGGCAGCGGGTTGAAGCCGGGCGTCGACCTCGAGGACAAGGACGCCCTCGCAGCGCTTCTCGACGAGGACGATCGTGCTGCTCGCTGGCGTCAACCTGTTCATCTACGCGCACCGGGCGGAGTCCCCGCGGTTCGCGGAACACCGCGCGTGGCTCACGGCCGCGCTAACCGCCGACGAACCCTTCAAGGTGTCCGAGCTGATCTTGTCGGGTTTTCTGCGAATCCTGCCCGGGAAGTTCGGCCGGATCGTCCCAGCCCGGGGGAAGGGAGGTGTCTCGTATGGTTCACGCGTCCACCACGCCTGCGAGCGAGGTCTTGACCATCATCGGTTGGTTGACGGAACGGGAGATCGTCTATCAGGTCAACGGTGGGTGGGGTGTCGATGCGTTGGTGGGACGGC
>ERZ773076.735-NODE-735-length-15577-cov-5.640188_pt1 | contig 15577 bp, 13 predicted proteins | sample MGYA00580613_ERZ773076 | MGnify/ENA primary metagenome ERZ773076 (study PRJEB29015, sample SAMEA2738005) | human oral metagenome | biome: human oral; feature: human-associated habitat; material: dental | place: China | collected 2057 ...
GCAACCCCCCGCCAGGCTGCGGGGCACTATGGAGAATGCCTCAACTGGGCAAATGCGCTCGAGCAACCGCCCGCCAGCCTGCGGGGCGGGTTGTGCCAGGGCCCGCAGATCTCGGTTCGGAGTCTGGCCTCACGGAAAAGCGCACTCTGCCCAACTGGTGGGTTCAGAATGCGCCTTTCCGTCACGACGCGACCGCAGAATGCGTCTTTCCGTGAGGGTGCCGGCGCAGAATGCGCTTTTTCGTAGAATGCGCTTTTCCTCACCTGGGCAAACGTGGCGCCGCCTCACGGAAAAGCGCATTCTGTCACTCGCGCCTCACGGAAAAGCGCATTCTGTCACTCGCGCCTCACGGAAAGGCGCACTCTGCCACCTGCGCCTCACGGAAAAGCGCATTCTGTCACTCGCGCCTCACGGAAAAGCGCACTCTGCTGGCGCCAGGACAGGGCCAAGGAGGTCGAAATTCTTGAGTTCGGGTAGATGAGCGGCTATTCTAAGGTTGCTTTGCGTGACTGCTCTCTGGTTGCACAAACTAATGTCGTGGTAACGAAAGCTTAAAGCTCGATCCTGGGAGCGGATCCCGTCAGGCCGCCGTATGCCGAGTCCTTGCGCGCAGTGTCAACGAAACCTACAATATATACAATTTCAGTTAAATATTTAAGCAGGGAGGCTGCGTGATGAAGTGCACGGGAGGGACTCGGTTGGTGTCCCTGTCGACTGCGGTTGTTGCGATGGCCGTTAGTATGGCATTAAGCCGGATGTGCGCCGGGATTACCGCTCAGGCCTCAGTGCTCCGGCTAGCCTCCTTCGCCCCTTGCCCCCTCGCCGGTGTGGGGAGGCTTGTCTCATGAGGGGCCTGTCCATGGTGAACTCCTACTTAACACTGCTCTTGGTATACGAGTGCGTGCGGTGTAATTTCTCGATACTTGGGCTGATCCCCTTCCTCGTGGTCAACGCGGTGTTGTCTTTTGTGCTCGCCGCGCACATCAACAGTCGCAGGAAGCACTGTACCGTGCCGGTCGAGGCTGAGCTTGTCCAGAGCGAGCACCGCGAGACGCTCCGTCCCCCCCATCGTCCTGTTGCGATGATTCATTGGACGCATGATGTCTGGCGTTACCGTTGGGGCGACGATGTTTGCTTCGCGGAGGACACCATCCCCCCTCTCATGTCCCTGTTCGGGCCACTTACGGGCATCAGGCGTTCGGGCACCATCTGGGTTGACCCGTACCGTTCTCCGTACGCAACGTACGGGGGCGTCCTGTCTCCAGACTGGAGGTACCACCTGCGCTTCTACTATGCTACGGCCGTCCTCTGCCTGCTGTGTGCGGTCGCGCTGTGTATGGTCGCGCTGGCTGGCAGCGCACTCAGGTGAGCTCATGTAGCCGCGCAGGGTGGTACGAGTAGGGTCTCGATGAGGCCAGTTCCGTGCCCCGCAGGCACGGGGGAGCCGAGTGCCGGACTTCCTACACCACGTGGCAATGAGCGGGTACGACATGCGCCTTATGCTGGACCCTTGCGTGCTCTGTGGGCGAGGCCTACAATACCTATAGCTTCAGTCAAGCATTCAAGCAAGGAGGCAGTGCGGTGAGGCGTGCGGGAGGGGCTCTGTCGGTGCCCCTGTCGGTTGCGGTTGTTGCGGTGCTTGGCATGGTCTTTAGCCGTGTTCGTGTAAAGATCACAGGCCAGACGTTGTTCCTTGGTGTGCTACAAGTCAACGCAGGTGACAAGCCTAGCGTCGTCTTGCAGGAAGATGGTACCAAGAGGTCTGCTAACAACCTGAATGATCTGGGTGCTGCTGTAGCATCCCCCTCTGATCTGGGGTGGAACCTTGCAATGAGTGGTCCCACGCCAGTGTCCCAGCGGGTCTCCCCTGTCTTTGGCACTTTCTCTGACCTGGGGTGGGCCGTCTCATGAGGTGCTTGTCCATGGTGCACTCCTATTCCACCCTGATCTTGGTGTACTGGTGTGTGCGGTATAATTTCTCAGTGCCTGGGCTGATCCCCATCCTCGTGGTCAATGCGGTGTTGTCTTTCGTGCTCGCCGCGCACATCAACAGTCGCAGGAAGCACTGTACCGTGCCGGTTGAGGGTGAACTCGTTCTCAGCGAGTACCACGAGGCATTCAGATCTCCCATGGATCCCCCCACGCGTTCTCGCGCGAAGATTGTGTGGTTGCGTGATGTCTGGCGGTACCGCTGGGGTGATGATGTCCGCTTCGTTGAGGGCACCATCCCCCCTCTCATGTTTTGGTTCGGGCCACTCATAGGCATCAGTCGTTCGGGCACTGTCTGGGTGGACCCGTCCCGTTCGCCGTACACGTTACATAGGGGTGCCTTAACTCCGGACTGGAGATATCACCTGCGCTTCTACTATGCTACGGCCGCCCTCTGTCTGCTGTGTGCAGCCATCATGGCTATTGCGCACGTGGACAGGTTCATGTAAGGGCTCGTTGAGGCAAGGCCTGTATCCTGCGGCCCCAGAGAGCTGGGCGCACCGCAGGACCAGTCGTGATCGGCGACTGCAGAAGAGTTATGATGAGCTTACTCAACCGATGCCCATGGACGTCGATGTCCTTGGCCGTCGCTGCCCATGGCTGTCAGCTCCGACCCAACTTCCTGGAGGACACCGTGTTCAACAAGCGTCTCCTAGCTCTTGTTCCCACTGCGACAAGGAAGTCCATTGTCGCGGCTATCCTTCGCCTGTTCTCGCTTGGCTGTCAGGTGGCGGTGCTTGTGTGGCTTGCCGATATCCTCATGGACGTGCGGGCGAGTCTGAGCGCGGACATTGCGGTACCCTCCGCCTGCATCGTCCTGCAGCTCGCCTTTGGCGCATGTGCCGAGGCAGCGGGAAGACGTGCTGGTGCCGCCGCCGTTACGACGCTCACCAAGGAGGTCTTCGAGAAGCTTATCGGGTCGGGGACTACCCTTCCCTCTCGGATGAGTGAGGGAGAGGCGAGCCAGCTTGTGGGTGAGGGTGCGCAGCGCCTGCGCCCCTACTTCCAGGACTACCTTCCACAACTCGTCTTTGCCCTGCTTGCCCCCCTTGGCCTGCTTGTGTTGCTCCTTGCGGTCAGTCCTCTCGCAGGTGTGCTCATGCTTGCGTTCGTCGTGCTCATGCCTGCCTCGATCATGATGCTTATGGGTAGGGCGAAGCGCTTCATGGGTGCCTACTGGGACGATTACGTTGATCTTTCCAGCGCGTTTCTCGATGCCATCCGGGGACTCGTAACGCTCAAGGGCTTTAGGGCAGATGCGAGCTGGCAGGGTCGTCTTGCCCGGCTGGCAAAGGAGTTTCGCCAAGCAACGATGAGGCTGCTCAGGGTGCAGATGGGAAATGTCTTGCTCATGGACCTCTTCACCTATGGCGGCATCGCCACAGGCGTCGTCGTGGCGACGCTGCAGTGTGCGGCTGGGGACATATCACCATCGGCTGCCCTTGCGATCGTGTTCATCTCGAGCTTCTTCTTTCTGCCGATGCGCCGCCTTGGTTCGCTCTTCCATACGGGCATGAACGCCAATGCCGTCTGCGAGCGGATCTTTGCGCTTCTCGATGCCGAGGACCAATTTGCCACAGACGAGCAGGTTGATCTTGGAGGTCCAGGCATCGAGTGCTCCAATCTGAGCTTCTCGTACGATGGCAAGGTGAAAGCCCTTGACGGCGTGGACTTTGACGTGCCGGCCCATACCCTCATCGGCGTGACCGGCCCAAGTGGTTCGGGTAAGTCCACCCTCATTCGTGCCATTGCGGGCGGGTGCGTGGGCTATGAGGGCAGCATCCGCGTTTGCGGCGTCGAGCTCTCGAGGCTTTCCTGCGAGTCGCTCTTCTCCGTTGTGAGCGTCGTCTCACAGCAAAGCCACGTCTTCAAGGGAAGCTTTCGGTCGAACCTGCTGCTCGGTAAGGAGGATGCGAAGGACTCGGAGCTCTGGGGCGCGCTGCGAAACGCCCAGCTCGATGCCTTCGTGCTCTCGTCCGGCGGCCTTGACGCACAGGTTGCGGAGGGGGGAGCCAACCTCTCGGGTGGCCAGCGGCAGCGCCTGTGCTTTGCCCGCGCCCTCTTGCGAGACACGCCCATCTACGTCTTCGACGAGGTCACGTCCAACATCGACGCCTCGAGCGAGCGCAAGCTCCTGGATGGGATCTCCCTGCTCTCGGTGACTCACACTGTGATCATGGTCACCCATCGCCTGAGCGCACTTGCCCTTGCGGACGAGATCTACGTTATGGACGAGGGACGCGTTGCCGAGAGGGGCACCCACCCGGCGCTCATGGCCCGAGGTGGCCTGTATCGGCGGCTCTGGGATCGGCTTGCCGACCTCGAGACATTTGCAGCGCGGGCGGGCGTCGAGTACGACGAGGATCGCTACGTGCCGACCGACGCGGAGCTGCGTGTTGCGAAGGTCGTGGCTACGCACTCCATACCCCTCATGGGAGCCCAGGCCATGCAGGCCGCCTTCGAGGCACTGAGCTATCGCGCCTACTCAAGCGCGCCCGTGGCTGGTCTACCCAAGGGGCACCCTGCGTGGATTCCCCTGCCTGACTTTGGGGAGCCGAAGGCTCCTGAGGATCAGGTGGCCGTGGGGACAGGGGGAAGCGATGAGTCGGAAGAGGACCACAGACAGGACTCTGGGCTGTCTGAGGAGAAGGACGACAATCCGTCGCGTCGCAGCCGACTCAAGACCATCCTGTCCATGCTTCGCCTCACGCGGGGCATGGGCAAGGAAGTCTTGCTTGCAGCCCTGCTGGGTACCTTGGGTGACCTCTGCGTCGTCGCTCAGCTCGCGCTCGCAGGATGGGCCGTCTGGGTGTTGGCTCCCGCTTCGGCAGGGCCAGGCGCGATGTCCTGCCTTGTGGCCATCTGCACGCTCGCCCTTGTCCGGGCGGCCCTGCACTACGGGGAGCGGCTCCTCGCCCACGACCAGACCTTCCGGACGCTTGCTCTCGTGAGGGACAGGGTCTTCGGTGCGCTCAGGCGCCTCGCCCCGGCGCGCCTCGTCGCCCGGGACGCGGGCGATCTCGTCTTGCTGCTTACCTCCGACGTCGAGTCGCTCGAGGGCCTCTACTCCCGCACGCTTGCGCCGACCGCCTCTGCCGTCCTCTGTTCGGCGCTCACCATCGCGTCCGTGGGCAGCTGTGCCTGGCAGCTGGGACTTGTGGCGCTTGTGGGGGTCGTCTCGCTGGGTATCGCCCTGCCCCTTGTTGCCAGCTCCCTCACGCGCAGGCGCGCAGAGAAGCTCAACGCGTACTCGGTGCTCATGAGCTCGTTTGTGCTCGATAGCCTAGACGGCATCTTCGACCTCGTCCAGTGCGGTCGGGCGCGCGTCTATGCTAAGGAGCTGGAGACCCACGCGGGCTCTCTCGAGGCAGGGGAGAGACCCCTTGGTCGTGCGGTCGCGCTCCTCGCTGCTCTCGCCGGGATACTCGTGACGCTCGTGAGCTGCGCCATGACGGTGGCTGCTGTGGTGCTCATCTTAAAGGGCGCCATGAGCCCGGGCGTAGGTGCGGCCTGCGTGCTTGCGGTCATGGCCGACGCCCTGATCGTTGCGGACGTCAGTCGCCTTGGCTTCTCGCTCCAACGGACGCTCGAGTCCGCCAACCGCATCATTGACGTGATGGAGGAGGAGCCTGCGGTCGAGGATGTCCCGTCAAGCCCTGGCTCGCATGGGAACCAGGGTCTAGGTGCCGTGCCTGTCGAGGTGAGCGGCGTCTCTTTCTCCTATGGGAAGAGGGAGGTGCTCCACGGCCTGTCCCTCCGGGTTAGGGCCAATGCCCTGCTCAGGCTCACGGGTCCCTCAGGTGCTGGCAAGTCGACCTTGCTCAGGCTCATCATGCGCTACTGGGACGTGGGTGCGGGGTCCATCATCGTCGGCGGCAGGGACGTGCGCTCGATCGCCTCGGATGAGCTGCGTACAAGCGTCTGTCAGATGACCCAGGACAGCTACCTGCTGGATGCGACCTTGCGTGAGAACCTCCTCATCGCCCGTCTTCGGGCGAGCGACGAGGAGCTTGGGCGTGCCATCGACGCCTCCTCGCTTCGAGAGGTTGTCGATCGTTTGCCTCAGGGACTCGACACGCCCGTCGGCATGCACGGGACGGCGCTTTCCGATGGGGAGCGGCAACGCGTGGGGCTCTGTCGCGCGCTCGTCTCGGGTGCTCCCCTCATGCTGCTCGACGAGCCTACGAGCAGGCTCGATAGCCTGAACGAGGCCGCAGTCCTCTCTGCCCTGAGAGCGGCGGCAGAGGGCAGGACCATCGTCCTGGTGAGCCATCGCCGTGTCGCCGCAGCTATCGCGGACGAGACGTTCGTGCTTCAGGCGAAAGGACGATAGGGCTTTCAATAACAGTGAGCGCGGCATGTTAGCATGACACGCCTCTCACGAATGCCCCAGTAAGTTTACTCTTGCAAACGCATCCGAAAAGGGCTATAAAGTTACCCACACCTAGGCCGAATCGGATAGTTATATGTGACAATTTTAATAGCAATTAAGTTCGTGTAGCGCACGTACGAAGGGTCGTGTTCCGTGGAGATATTTGTCGCAAACTTCTTGATTGCCCTGAGGGAGGGCGTCGAGGCCGCCCTGGTGGTAGGCATCCTCATCGCTTACATCTACAAGGTCGGTCGCAAGGACATCATGCCCAAGCTCTGGCTGGGTGTCGCGCTCGCCGCTGTAATTCCTTTGGGTCTTGGCGTCTGGTGGACCTGGGGACCCTACACCATCACCTTCCAGACCCAGGAAATCTTGGGAGGGTCGCTCTCCATCGTGGCCATGGCCTTTGTCACCTGGATGATCTTTTGGATGGGAAAGAACTCACGCAAGCTTGCGCAGAGCGTGCGGACCCAGGCCGAGGAGGCGCTCGACGCGGGCAATGTCATGGGCCTCGTCTGGCTCGCCATCATATCGGTGGGACGCGAGGGGGCCGAGACTGCCGTCTTCGTCTGGGCGACGGTCAAGTCCTCGGGCGAGCAAGGCGTCGTGGGACCGGCAGCCGGTGTGCTGCTCGGTCTGGTCGCCGCCATCGTCGTGGGCTACCTCATATACAAGGGCTCCGTCCTCATAGACATCCACAAATTCTTTGCTGTGACCGGCTACCTACTCATTTTGGTCGCTGCTGGCATCGTGATGTATGGCGTCAAGGATCTCCAGGAGGCCGGCGTGATCCCGGGATATGGCGTTAGTCTCTATGACTGCTCTAGCGTGATCCAAGGTGTCGCGCATACGTGGTGGTTCGTGCTCCTGCGGGCCTTCTTCAACCTCGACATCCTCTTCGCGCCCACTATTGCGCAACTTGGGGCGTGGGTCGCCTACCTCGCGGTGGTGCCTCTCCTCTTCACGCTGCAGCTGCACGGTGTGATCTTTACAGATAAGAGCGCCTCGCACGAAAAGCAGGGCGACACGCCCCAGGTTGCCGAGACGAGCGCGGTGTCGCAGGAAGAGGACAGGTCAACCTAGCCAGCCGATGGCTCAGGGTTTTCGACATGCAGGCAATGGACGTGGGAAGAAAGGATAGTTTCTATGATCAAACTGAACTCAGGTTCTTGGTGGAGGAAGGCCACGGCAGTCGCGCTTGCCGGCGCCCTGGTCGCGATGCCTCTTGCCGGTTGCCAGTCCAACTCGCCGAGTGGCTCAGGTGGCGCCGGTACCTCCCAGACGGCGAGTGACAAGTCCTCCAACAACATTGATGTCACGATCACCGATGACTCCTGCAAACTCACGGCCAACTCTGCCCAGTCCGGCACCGTGACCTTCACCGTCACGAACAAGGGGACTACCGTCAACGAGTTCGAGATCCTCGCCGAGGACAAGCTGCAGATCAAGACCGAGCGCGAGAACATCACCCCTGGCACCACCGTCACCGTGACCGCCCAGCTCGAGCCTGGTACCTACTACACCGCGTCCAAGACCAACATGGTCGGCGCGCTCGTCGATGCCACGAAGTTCGAGGTCACCGACTCTGGCAAGGAGGTCAAGGTCTCTGACGATGAGCAGCAACTGCGCGAGGCCGCCCAGACCAACTACACCTCCTACGTCAAGGACCAGTCTGGTCAGCTCCTCGAGGCAACCAAGGCCTTCGCCGAGGCGTACAAGAAGGGCGACTACGATACCTGCCGTAATACCTATGCGATCGCGCGCCTGCACTACGAGCGCATCGAGCCCACGGCCGAGGCCTTCGGTGACATCGACCCCTACCTCGACGAGCGTCGCGCCGATGCGGGCGACGACGGTTACGTGACCGACTTCTCTAGCTACAAGCCAGGGACCAACCTCCACGAGGCAAAGTACTGGACCGGCTGGCACGCCATCGAGCTTGACCTGTGGACCAAGGACTCGGGCTACACGAACGAGTTCCGCGCGGCTCTGGCCGACACGCTCGTAAGCGACACCCAGAGCCTCTACGACCTCGTGTACTCCAATGACTTCAGGGTCTCGCTCGACGAGATCTCCAACGGCGCCATCTCGCTTCTGGAGGAGGTCGCGACCACCAAGATCACCGGCGAGGAGGAGGCCTTCTCCCATACCGACCTCTATGACTTCCAGGCCAACATCGAGGGTGCCAAAGTCGCCTATGGGGACGTCCGCGACCTCGTCAAGATGAAGAGCCCCGACACGGCTGATGCGATCGACAAGGCGTTCCAGCAGATGGAGTCCGAGCTTGCCAAGTACAACACCGGCACGGCCGAGAAGCCCGTCTATCCCTCCTACACCGAGATCGACGCAAACGCCGGCGAGAACCAGACGGATGACAAGCTCTCGAGCGGCGCCCGCTCCCTGTCCAACCAGATCAACGCCCTGCGCGAGTCCGTCGCGCAGCTGACGTCCATCGTACTAAAGGAGTCATAAGCGTCACGGCGCCTAGACTCATCTTAGTGCGGGCAAACTCCCTCGGGCTGGCGGCCACATGGCCGTCGGCCTGAGGGTCACAGCATACGTTCGAGCGCACGGAGGCGTCATGAGTCGCCTCCTCGTGTGTCAAAAAGAGAGGAATGCCCATGTCTGATAGCCTGGAGGAGGGACGCGAGCGGGACGAGGACGGCATCACCAGGCGTGGTGCCCTCAAGGGACTCGGGGCGTTCGCGGCCGGAGCGGTTGCCACGGTGGCACTCTCGGGCTGTAGCGGCTCGAGCGCGAACGGTGGCGCAACGGTCGAGGGAACGACGTCAAACCTCATCGAGACAGACGTTCCCGTCGCTGCCAACGACTGGACCGACAATGGAGCCTATGTGCGCAACGTCCAGCGGATGAGCAAAAAGATGCGTGGCGTCGACCATCAGCCCGGCGTGACGTCGGCCCAGCAGAACCTGCAGGCCGTCGCCTTCGACATGACGAGTACCGCTACCCGTGATGACTTGATCAAGCTCCTCAAGACCTGGACCACCTATGCCGAGAACCTCTGTGGCGGCTATCCTGTCAACGGACCCAACTCCGACAAGAACGCCTCGCCGCTCGACTCCGGGGAGGTGTACGACCTCGGCGCCAGCAACCTCACCATCACCTTCGGCTTTGGGGCGTCGCTGTTCCAGACCGCCGACGGAAAGGACCGCTACGGCCTCGCTTCCATCAAGCCCCAGAAGCTCGACCTGACCATGCCACATTTCTCGGGCGACCAGTTGCAGAGCGACGAGTGTGGGGGAGACCTCTTCCTGCTCATTGGCTCCGAGGATCCCAAGGTCGCCTTCCATGCCGCGCGAAACCTCATCCGCGCCGCCTACGGCACGGCCACCATACGCTGGAACAAGGTGGGCTACTATCACACGATCTCGCCCGAGGGCTACGCGCATGCGGACCGTGACCTCTTTGGCTTCAGGGACGGGACAACCGCCCCGAGCGCGGAGGATGAGGACTACATGAACCGGGATGTCTGGATCCAGGATGGCGACGATCCCAACAGCGCTCTCTATAAGGGCGGCACCTACATGATGTGGCGCTCCTTCGACATGAAGATCGAGGCGTGGGACCAGCAGACCCTGGCTGAGCAGGAGCGCATCATCGGTCGCACCAAGCTCGAGGGCATACCGCTTTCGGGTGGCGAGGACGAGACGGCCGAACCCGATCCCAGCGCCACGGATGAGGATGGCAACCCGCTCATCGATCCCAAGAGCCATGTGGGGCTCTTCTCGTCCTTACGTCACTCGTCTGGTCACACGATGTTTCGCTGGGGCTGGAACTTCTCGAATGGCTTCAACGCCGTTGGGCAGCTCAAGGCGGGCATGCACACCGGCGGCATGGTGAGGGACCCCGAGGAAGACTTCTACGCGTTCATGCGACTCTGGCGTGACTGCGACCTCACCGAGTACATGTCATTTACGAGTTCGGCTGTCTGGCTCATGCTTCCGGGCCTCCAGAAGGACCAGACCTACATTGGCCAGCAGATCTTCGAGGCCGTCTAGGGGTGGCAGGGACAGGTGTGGGCACCATGCCCTCGGGCACGGTACCTGTTGCGATCCGTAAACCACAGAGCAGGCGGGACCCTGCATCGTGAGGGCGTCCAAGAGGGCTGCCCTGCGCGAGCGAGGCGTTCCGTCGTCCCTGCACGTGTGAAGGAGCGCGTCCATGGAACATGGGCCTAACAAAAACCTGCTGGTTCGATCGGCCGTCGTGGCGGGGACGACCCTTGCGCTCGCGGGGTTCAGCACCTACACGGCCCTCTCTGCCGCACGGGCACAGGAGGCGGCTCAGAGCCAGCGCAACTCGGGCGAGCGAGGAGCGCTGCTCAAGGACGGTACGTTTACGGGAGCCGCTCGTTCGTTCGGAGGCGTCATGCACGTCTCGGTCGTCGTCTCGAACGGCTACATCACAAGCATCGAGGTGACTGGTACGGGAGACAACAGTCCCTACTTCGATCGCGCAAAGGAGAAGGTCATCCCTGCGATCGTCGACCGGCAGAGCGTGAGTGTGGATACCGTGAGCGGTGCCACGTTCTCAAGCAAGGGGATCATGAACGCAATCAACAATGCTCTCGTGTCGGCGGGGGCCATGGAGGGGCAGACTGCGAGGACCAACTTGACGACCTCAAGTTCGTCGAAGCCCCACTCGACCGCTGAGCTCAAGAAGCTTGCGCAGCAACGGGCTCCAGAGGCACCTCCCTGGTGGGAGGTCACCGTCGATGATCTGCTGGGTACCAACGATGACGGTACGGGTGGATATAACTACACGATTCGTCAGGGTTCGGGCGGTACCAACTAGGGGGCCATCGCATGAGCGATATCGCAGATGCCACGACGCCCGCGCAGCGCGATGCCAGGCCTGCGGCAGGCGACGCGGGAGATGTCAAGGTAAGCAGGGCCGAAGATGGGACTGCCCGCAGGTCAAGATCAGGGCAGCAGGTAAGTCCCCGCAAGCGCCGCCATGACTTCGTGAGGTGGACACGCCTCGGCGTTCAGCTGGTCTTTCTCCTCCTCTCGCCGCAGGCGTTCTCGACTGCCTTCTCGGCAGCGCGCTCCATCATGGTGAGCCTGGGCAAGGGCGAGGCCATCGAGATGACGGGCTTTACGATTACGCTCGTGGCCCTCCTCGTCCACACGATTGTGTTCGGTCGTTTCTTCTGCGGCTATGTCTGTGCCTTCGGTACCTTGGGAGATGTGCTCTTTCAGCTTGGAGATGCTATCCGGCGCAAGCTGCGCCTGAGGTTACCCAGGGTCCCCGACAAGGTGGAGGATGTCCTGCGACTCCTCAAGTACCTTGTCCTTGTGGCCCTGCTCGCAGGGTCCTTTCTTGGTGCGGGTTCGATCATCAGCTCCGCCTCCCCCTGGACTGCCTTCGGGCACCTTACGAGTCTCTCGCTTGGGAGCATGGGGATCGCGGGCGGTATCATCCTTCTCGTGCTGGTGGTGCCCATGCTTCTCAAGGAGCGCGTGTTTTGCGAGTTTCTTTGTCCGCTTGGCGCACTCTTCTCGCTCATGCCCATCATCCCCAGGTCAAATCGCCATCGCAATCCCCATGACCTCGCTGGCAGCGTCGGCTGCAAGCGTGCCTGCCCCGTGCGCATCTATCCGCCCGGCGAGGGTCGGTGGATGGGGGAGTGCATCCAGTGCGATCGTTGCGAGTGCGTGGCCAGGCCCGGGTGCGTGACGCTTGGTCCCGCCCTGCAGCGTGCCGAGGAGGCCCTGCGCCACCAAGGATTCGCATGTGAGACCAGAGCCGCGTGCGCGAGCGGGTCCCAGCGGCCGACCGCGCCTCGGCCCTCCTCCTACCTCTTTTGGCACGACTATCGCACGCTGAGGGTCGCCGCCCTTGCCCTGGTGCTGCTCGGCCTCCTGTGGCTTGGGGGCACCCTCAACTACCTGCCCGCTTCGCCTCTCGTCTCCTGACGACTGATGGCTGGCGTCCGTCCACCGCTCATAGAGGGCGCGGGGGAGTTCTTTGACACCCTCGTGCGCATCAGGGCTGACTGTGACCAGCGTCTCATCGATGCCTGCCTGACGCGCTGCGCCTTCTTTCACAGCACGCTCTCGCGCTTCGACGACACGAGCGATGTCGGACGCATCAACGCCGCAGCCGGCAGGCGCGTGCGCGTCGCTCCCACGACGGCACGGCTCATCTCTCTTGCACTGGAGTACTCCTGTCTTACGGGGGGTCTCTTTGACATCACGTTGGGCGCGGTGCTCGAGCTCTGGGACTTCAAGGAGGGTCAGATTCCCACGAGCTCATCGCTCGAGGAGGCCCTTCGTCACGTGGGCAGCGAGCACGTTCATGTTGTGGGGACCCAGGTCTGGCTCGACGACCCCCTTGCCAAGATCGACCTTGGCGGGATCGCGAAGGGTTACGTTGCCGATGACCTTGCTGTGGGTCTGAGAGCTGCCGGCTGCGAGCATGCCGTCCTCAACCTGGGAGGAAACGTCCTGTGCGTGGGGTCGCGTCTTGACGGCAGTGCCTGGCGGGCTGGTGTCGCGCGCCCCGGTAAGCCCTTTGGGGACCCCATGGCCATCTGCCGGCTCAAGGACCAGAGCCTCGTTACGAGCAGTCTCTGCGAGCGGGCGTTCTCTTGCGCAGGGAGACGCTACGGCCACATCCTCGATCCGCGCTCAGGACACCCCGTCGCAACCGATGTAGCAAGCGTGACCCTGCGGACCGAGCATTCGGTGGACGGGGAGGCCTTGGGCAAGAAGCCCTTCTTCTTGGGCATGGCCGAGGCGCTTTCGTACCTCGACTCGCTGGAGGGCGTGGATGCTCTCCTCGTTGGCATGGACGGTAGCGTGGCGCAGACTTCGGCGAGCGCCTTCGAGCTGCTCTGACGCCTGTGAGGCCCTTGCCACTGGCGAGGTGCTAGCTGTGGGCGAGGCGCCCCAGCGCCCCGTCTATGGCCGACTTCACGATGGTCGCGTGCTCGTCCGTGGCGTTCAGACACCCCACCCAGATGAGCCTGCCGCTAGAGTTCATGCCGCGCTCGACTGAGCCGCCCGTGCGCTCTACCACGGGCTTTGAGCCCTCACCTTCAAGTGCGGGCACAATCTCGTAGGCGATGTCATAGATGGTCTCGAGGCAGTCAACGGCAAAGCCCGGACAGCAGAAGTAGACGCGCGAGCTTTCGTCTCGCCAACCGGCGAGCACGTTCTTTGCGAGGGGAGAGGCCCAGGACTTCTCATGCGGCCCGAAGACACTCTGGTAGCAGACGTGTATGCTCGCAGGATCGATGCCAAGCTCCCGTGCCACGAGGTCGGCTGTGGCTCTCGTCTGGGACCGGTAGCTGTCACCCGCCCGCTCGTCCTTGAGGGGAATGGCGTGAAACGAGAGCACCAGGTGCTCGTCGCTGGCGTTCGTGAAGCCGGCCTCCGTGATGTGCCGTGCGACCTCGCAAATGTAGAGCGGGCTGTCAAAGTAGTGGTCTATCACCTGGTAGGGAACGTTCCAGCCAAGCTCGCGCAGGGCACGACTAAAGGAGTCCACGACCGACTGGGTGATGCAGTAGGCGCTCTGTGGATAGAGCGGCAGGAGTATGAGCTGGTCGCAGCCCTTCTCATGGAGCTGCCAGAGCCTGGAGGCGATGGAGGGCTCGCCGTAGCTCATGGCGCTCATCACGCTGACGCTGGGCAACCCGCCTGTGCGATCACCATCGAACAAGGCCTGCACCTTGCGACAGAGCAGCTCCTGGTTGGTGACGAGAGGGGAGCCCTTCTCTGTCCAGACGAACTGGTAGCGCCTCGAGGACGTGAACTTGCGCTTCGGGAGTATGAGCTTGAATACCAAAAGGTGCCAGAGGAAGAAGGGAAGCTGCCGTATGCGCGGATCCATGAGGTAGGCACCAAGGTATGCCTCGACGTCATCGGGGGCAGGTGAGGCGGGGGATCCGGTGTTGGCGATGATGACGCCTATGCTTCGCGTCGTGCTGTGGGGTGCCGTGTCGTGGGCCATGGTCGTGTCTCTCACGTGTCGGGGTTGGCGCGCTGCCAGACAAGGATAGCCTCTTGGGGCTCCAGGGGTGTTCTGAGTCCAACCTACCTCACGATCTCGTCACGGCCGCTCGTAACTTCTCACGAGCAGGCCAGATGCCCAAGGAGACACGGAACAAATCAGCCTGACTCCCCGGCACTTCCTGAGCCCGCTGGACACAGGCCCGAACCGTCGCCTGCCCTGAGGACCTGCGCTCGGCTGCGGGGGAGGGCCGTGCGCGCGGCCTCGCGGAGGGACGCATCCCGGCCCAACGCCTCACGGAGAGGTGTGGCCTGCGGCTCCCACGTCGCGCAGACTGCGCCTTTCCGTGAGGGGCGGGGGCCAGAATGCGCTTTTCCGTAAAATGCGCTTTTCCTCACCTGGGCAAACGCGGCGCCGGCTCACGGAAAAGCACACTCTGTGGTTGCGACGTGACGGAAAAGCGCATTCTGGCCCGCACCCACAGAGCACGCCTCACGGAAAAGTGCACTCTGGCCGCGCCCCCGGGGCGCACCTCACCAGAAGACGCACTCTGGCTGGGGCGTCACCTCCAGAATGCGTCTTTACGTGAGGCGTCTTACGAGAAGACGCACTCTGACCGTTCTGGAGCTCGCAAAATGCGCTTTTCCGTGACGTCAAACTCCAGAGTGCGCTTTTCCGTAGAGTGCGCTTTTCCTCACCTGGGCAAATGCGGCGCCGGCTCACGGAAAAGCGCACTCTGCAACCTGCGCCTCACGGAAAAAGCGCATTCTGCCCAAGCTTCTCACCAAAAGGCGCATTCTGGCCTGATCGACTCACGCAAAGCCGCATTCTGCGATTCCCAGATCGCACAGACTGCGCCTTTCCGTCACATCGCGGCACCCGGGAAGTGTGGGGCAACCCCCCCGCCAGCCTGCGGGGCACTATGGAGAATGCCTCAACTGGGCAAACGCGCTCGAGCAACCCCCCGCCAGCCTGTGGGGGGGTTGCGCCAGGGCCCGCAAGCCTCGGCCTGGGGTCTGGCTGCACGGAGGGGCGCAGTCTGGGCAGAGGGCCTCGCTGATGGCGCGCCCCGGGCCAGGTCGGGACACCATCAAGCTGCCAGTTGTGGGCTAAGGAGGTGCCGGGAACTCAGGATCAGCCCGACCAGTTGAGAAGCCGTCCTGTTCGTAAAGAGACCCCCGCGAAGGGTCGTCTCCGGGTAAGGGTAAGGTCCAGGTCACACCCCGGCCGGGGTGT
>ERZ773076.745-NODE-745-length-15460-cov-10.242259_pt1 | contig 15460 bp, 10 predicted proteins | sample MGYA00580613_ERZ773076 | MGnify/ENA primary metagenome ERZ773076 (study PRJEB29015, sample SAMEA2738005) | human oral metagenome | biome: human oral; feature: human-associated habitat; material: dental | place: China | collected 2057 ...
TGGCGTCGAAACCATTTATGCCTCACTTTGATATAAATTATATCATATCTAAACAGGGAAAGAAATCGTATTATTTCTTTCCCTGTTATCATTGTGCGCCAAATAGGCATATATATGTTTATTTGGCTCTACTATTTTATTACTTATTGCAATTCAAGATAAGCTAAGACTTTAATCTTAGATTAAATAAGTCAATATCTCTATTATACATATCTCCAGTATTTAACAACTTTACATCTAACAACATATTTTTTAGTTGCTCCAAAGTATAATAGCCATTTACTCGATATGAAACAATATGACGATATTCATAGTCTTTATCGCGTGTTATAAATTCTAATCTACCCTCTCCATTAGATAATTCATAATCCAATAATAACCCCGGAATACCATCAAACCAGACGAAGCTTTTACTTATCCGAGACAATCTAATCTCTTTATTTAAGGTATGACCATATAAAGAATTAATATACTCAATATGGGTCTCAAAGTTATATGGATCATCTGGTTTGGCATTCAATAAAAAATGCTGTTGCTTATCATGTAGTGGAATCATCTGAAGGACTTGATTTACTCCATGTGGTCCTTTATGCGTTACAGTATAAGATTTAGATCCATATATACTGTCCTTATCTGTCGATTCTGTACGAATTGAACCATTTAGTATCCGATACTGTAAATTCTTCGACATCTTAATAGTAGAAAATTCGTTAAGTCTATTCAAGGAACGTACCGAAGGCAATACATAATTGGCAAGAATTCTATTGGCTTTTATATTACGTTCTGACTCTGATTCAGATCCTGCAACATACATACCAATACTATGACTAGTATTAGGATTATCTTTGCTTGTAAAAGTAATGCCTACTATAGTACCTTGATTTGATTTATCCAAATTAGTAACGTTTAGATTCCAATATTTTGTATTATCTAATTTTTTATAAATAAATGTTCTTTCAGAACCACCTTTTTCAACAACATTATAATCTCTAGCGACATATGTACTGCCAGTAAGACCTTCTAAGGTATAGTTACGTTCACTATTTTGAATCTTAAATATACTTGAAAATGGAACTGTGAGCTGTGTCCCACTATTTTCTGTATGTTCTATTATTTCTGTTTGTCCATCTATTGGCGTCATAAACTGCTTAAAATCATGGCGTAACGTTTTCTCTAATTCAGCATCATCAGATATCTTACGCCATTCTTTTAATTTTTCAAAAGTACCATCAGCTTTAATTTGATTAATCATAGCCTGTGTACTAGCAATTTGCTCCAATGCGATCTTAGGACTAAGATATACATAATCTTTATACTCATCTTCAAGTATTTTGGAGTTTGCACCAGGTAGGTCTACCTCTATAGCATGACAAGATACACAAATTGAACTCAATACAATAGCACTTAATAATAAACGTTTTAACATATACATCTCTCCATAAAATAGTAATTTTAACTGTATTGTAACATAATAAGAACACAATTATGAATACGATTACAAAACGAAAAAGGTTCCTATTGGTCACCTAGGTGACTATTAGGAACCTCTAATCTATTTACTTTTATAATTGACGGCACTACATTGAACTTGAGGCCTCTAAATGGGTCCAGCCTTTGCTAATCAACTCGAGGATTGGCGGTGAGAGAACGCATGAAAAAAGGCCCGACATAGAAGTCAGACCGTTTCTTCAATTTTAAAAATTCAGAAGCGAAGTCTGGCGTCCAAACCATTTATGCCTCACTTTGATATGAATAATATCATATCTAAACAGAGAAAGAAATCCTATGATTTCTTTCTCTGTTTTATTGTTATAACTTAAAACTTTTCCCAATCAAAATCTACAATAGTTTCTCTTAGCTTACTATCAATATCTTGTACCCACTTAATAAACGGTTGTCCTTTATTTTCATCCCAAGATGCTAACACGGGTTCAATGCCAATATGAATCAAAGTATTTTCATAATAGTTGCCATGTTGAGGTCTAGTGACACATTGATCATAAGCTCGACTTAATGTCTTCAATTCATTCAAAATTGTTTCATCAATCATGGTATTAAGCTTAGCATATACCTTTTTACGTAATGCCTTCCCAGCTTCACTTGGGTCATTATTATAATATCGCAGTGATAGATATAAACCTTTTGAATCATGATCTACGCGCCAGAACATCCAGGGCTTAAAGCTAGTTGGCGGATCAGACCAGATAGCCTCTGATTCTGTTCGACTCCAAAAACGGCGGTTAGTCCACGGACTACCTCCCTGATTGGTACCGGTACTATATTCATTAGGATATATACTCATATCCTTCCATAGCCAAGAACCATCTATATTTTCGTTATCAAATAGAACCTGTAAAAAGCCATGCTGTGTAATACGTTCCCAATTAATATAATACCCGCCATCGTCATATTGTCTATTAATTTTTGCTACACTTTGACACCACTCTAGTTTTTGCTTTAAATGCTCACAATAACTTTGTAAAATATCACTTTCACAATCGTTATAATTTTTCAAGATATCCCAAAACATAGGGCCAGTTAAATAATTATCCACTGAATTGCTATGGGCTACCTGCCAATCATAATCAAAGTAATATCCGGTCTTAAAATAGACCGTATGAATATGATAATTTGCTATACCGGCATGGTCTATATTAAGGTCTACTGACTTAAAAGCTTTTTCTAATTTACTATAAGCACTCCAAGGTTTCTTATTTTTAAAAACCTCCTCAAGAGAATCTCTATAAGATTTAATTTGCTTCCCATGCTCACTAGTACTTATTTTATCTTCTATGATAATAGCTAACTTATATTGAGGAATTATAGCTAATACATCAATATTTAACACCTGTTGAACTAGAATAATTTTATCTATTGAATTAATATCGACATTTAGTAATTGATTTCTTTCTGACAAGTTATCTATTAGCTTAGCTAGTAAATCTAAACCAAGTTGACGATATCTATGTGTAGTTACATTATCGGGTTCATTAATCCAATTAAAACACCAGCAAATAAAAGCATCTTGAGATAACTCACCTGTGGCAAAAGAAAATATATTGTTCATAATAAGTTCTCAACTATAAACATCTGACTTTAATAAGAAAGATCTAATAAATTTTCTCTAGGAAGAGAAAGCTCAAATCCAGTGTGTATCATATAAATTTCTTCAATACTTTTAATAATTTGTAGAAATCGATAAACAACACTATCAAAATCATATTCCTCATCAGAAAGAATAAACTCTGAATTTTCATGCGCAATATTATTTCTTACTTTACCTGTAAAATCAATTAAAAATTGTAATGCATTTTGCCTGTGCCTTGTTTCTAAACTTGAGCTTATACTATCAGTATATGTATTAATCATCAGATTATTTAAAAAGTCTCTATTACCAAGAACTTGTTCAAAAACATCTTTATAATAACCATTAAGTTTACTTTCGTGAAAAAATTCAAATCGAATATATGTTTTCAATTGATTAGCGGTAAAATTGGTTTTTAATGTATTATAATAACTATTAAATGCACCTATTTGGTTATCTGGTGTCTTATTAAATAACTCTGAAATTCGTTTTTCATGACTAAGAAATACATACCTAGCAATCCCAGCAGATAAATCATTAAAACACAGCTCTTTTTCAGATGCTTTAATTACATAATCATCTATCAAAGTTCGTATAAACCATTCAAAAGTAGTAAATACGGATAAATATAATGAGTTTTCCAATAAAGTCTGTGCTTTTGTTCTTTGTGCACACGGTGGAATATTAGGTATTATTTGATTATATATCTCTTTGTAAGCATTAAATTTTTGCTCAATATCAGTATACATTTATCCCTCTTTAATTATATTATTAACAATACTACCCCATTCATATCGTCTTTCAATATAACTTTTATTATTAGTTGCTCGTGTAAATATAATCTCATCTTGATCTTCTAAAAACTTTTCAAAAGACTCTTTAATTTTTATATGATGCCTTTTTATATCTTCCATTGCAAATTTTGAAAGGACTACTAACTGTAGCTCTGCAATACTTTTATTAATACTTGTTGCTTTTGGCAAATTAATTCGTTTAAACGCAGTATCTCCAAAAACCAATAAAACCTTATTAACACTATCTAGTATAAAACGTTCTAATTCTACTACAGCTTTTTCGTCATCTCTATTATCTTTTAAGTATTCAAGTATTGCGGTATTTAAACGACCACTATATCTCCGTTCTGCTTTTCCAATATTATTAGGATTATTCGCCTTAACAGGTGAAATCTTCCAATTACTAGAATTAATAAATTCTGACATAACTGTAGCTCTTAATAAAATCTCTTGATAGCCAAAACGTCGTCTTAAAATTGGTCTATTATCAAAAACTTTATTAACACTGTCTGTTCCTGCAATCTTATTTAAAGCTTGTATTAATTTCCCCCTGTACATCACGTTTAATAACTCTTGAGAGTTTAACTTTGCCGATCCACTATTAATTCTACTAAAAATATCATATTTTATATCTTCGGTTGAGTCTTTTTTAATAATTACTACAGGTAATGATACATTATTAAATTTACGCTTAAGACCTTCCTCTAAATCCTCAAATTTCTTTTTATTATATTTTCTTAAAGTTTCTAAGCCATTAAGAGTCAAAACATCAACATCTTTTAAGCTTTCAGATAAAGTAATTCCTTCGACAACTCGGTCACTTTTCATAAATGCAAATAAAGTTGTTAATCTTTGTTGACCATCAATTACTTCAAAAGTGTCATCTTTATTTTCAGCAAGAAAAATTGTCGGTATAGGTATTGAAAGAAGTAATGACTCTATAAACTTAGACATTGTTCTATTATTCCAAACAAATTCCCTTTGATAATCTGGCTGAAGGTTAAGTTCATTCTCAACCATCATCCGAAAAAGATCCGAAGTGGATTTATCTACTTTATCAACATATAACTTTCGTTTCTCATCTTCTTCAACTAAGACATCTTCTTGTTCATCATTAGGATTCTCAACCTCTAAATCTATCTCCTCATTTTGTATATTTTCTAAAAGTGTTGTTTCATCATATCTATCTAAAATATTATCCATAATATACTCCTATTAAATAATATTAAGTCGAGATTCTACACCTTTATACAGGCATTATTTTTTATTTGATTAACTATATTTGCAATTTCAACAGCTTCAACCTGGTCAAAGAGCTTCCACATATCAAAAGGTCTATCAAATGGTGGTTCTACCAATACTTTTGGAGATTCCATATATCCATTAACTGTAATATAGTTAATTACTTGTTTAATAAAGTTAATCTGGTCACTATTCATAGACTTAGTGTTAATCAAATCTGAAAAGGCTTTCTCGGCAGCTTCTGGTCTCATTTTTACAATATCTCGAACAACTAATCCAAACTCTTTATCTTTAAAGCGTTTATCATAATCATCTTTACTTCCTAATTCATGAGTAAAAATGTGTTCTAATGCTTTATAGTCTGATTCATTAATCGGCTCATTATTAATGAGTTTTTGAATTGTTGGATGATTTTGATGTGTTAAGAAATATGATTCAACTTTTTCTTGATAGCTCTCAAAAACTTCAGGCATAAGAGTATCGCCTTCTCTAGTTAATAATACTGAGTCCGTAATTGTTGTTATAATAACCCTACGCTCTGCAACATCAAGAAACTGAATTAAATCTCTGAGTTCTTTTCTTAGATGATTTAGCTGTAGTGCATCAACAATTTGCCAATACGTATCTTCTTTTATTAACTTCAAGAAATCTTGTTTTTCTCTAATTTGTTCGATACTAATTTTTTGTAATAAAGTATTGGAAAAACTTATTACACGTTTCTTAAAATAGTCAAGAGATAGACCATTAAAGAGATTCAAAATCCCCTCATATACAAAGTTGTCAAATCCTCGTGCCAAATTCTCTTTAACATCAGCACAAATTAAAGGTGCAACATAAGTAATTAAGTCATGCTCATCAATATTTGATAAATAATCAAATGCCGTTTTTACACTATATTTATCTACATATTTTAACTGTAAACGGACAACCGGTTTTGTTACTTCTAAATCAGTAATTTCTTTATAGCACTCATCTACAAGTTCTGAGCGCCAGCTTTGATATTCTTCACTGCCATATTTTTCAGTTTGTAGTCGTGCAATAATTTGAATGCGCTTAGCAAAGATTCTTTCACCTAATGTGGCACTATTACCTTTTACTTCTACCGTGTTTTTTTGATTTCTAAAATACTCAAAATTTTTACAGTAATCAAAGATATAGAAATACTTCTTACCTACATAGTCACCATTATTTTTATCAAAAAACTCTCCCTCTGGACAGAGGCGAGTCCCACGACCTATCATTTGCCAGAATTTTGTCTTTGATTTTATACGTTTAAAAAATACCAAATTAACACATGCTGGTACATCAATCCCCGTATCTAACATATCTACTGAAATAGCTATATCTGGTTCACCATCTGAAAATTTAAACTGGTCGATTAGATGTAAAGCATGTTGATCACTGCTAACAATAACACGTGCTTTCTTTCCTTTTGAAGAACGATATAACAAATTAAATCTATCTTCAATTAGATAAGCATGCTTTTTATTTTGAGCAAAAATAATTGTTTTACCGAGAGTATCTCCATTATGAGTTTTAATACCGTTTTGATCCAGTTCTCTAAGAACATGATCTATTGTATCGGTACTATAAATAATAGAATTTACTTCTGTAGCAGAATAATCACCTTGAAATTCTCCCGCTTGCTCCATAGCTTCATCTTCTAGTCGTTCCTGGTCTTCTTTTGAAAGTTCATCATAAACAATACCATCGGATAAAAACTTTGATTCTATCTCAAAGTTATAATATGGAACTAAATAATTATCTCTTATAGCCTCATCATAGCTATATGCATATGTAGGAACTCCGTTTTCGACCTCAAAGAAGTCAAATGTATTTCTATCCACCTCCGATTTAGGTGTAGCAGTTAAACCAACAAGAATAGCATCAAAGTATTCAAATATAGCTCTATATTTTTTAAAAATACTACGATGGCTTTCATCTACTATAATTAAATCGAAATGACCAGGAGTGAATAATCGTTTACCTTCTCCATCTAGTGATTTTTCGATGGCATTTAATATTGTGGGATATGTTGAAAAAACTATACGGGCATTTTTATCATCTTTACTTTCACAAAGATTGCATAGCGATGCAGATGGTAAATGTTCTCTAAAAGCATCCTTCGCTTGACTAACTAATGCAATTCTATCTGCTAAAAACAATACATTCGTTACCTGATTACTACGAGAAAGCACATCAACTAAGCTTACTGAGGTTCTGGTTTTTCCTGTGCCAGTCGCCATAACAAGTAAACTTCTTCTAATCTTGTTTTCAAGATTTTGACAAACGGCTCTAATAGCTTCCTTTTGATAATAGCGCGCTGAAATATCATCATTAATTGGTATAGTACTTAAAATAGGCTTATCTAATTTTCTTCGTACAATAAGTCGTTCTAGGTCACTTACACCATATACACTACTTACACGCCGCATATTCCATTCAAGATCATCCCACATATGAGTTTCATACCCATTAGAAAGGAAAATAATTGGACGTTGCCCATACTCACGTTCTAATGCATTTGCATAAGCTAAAGCTTGTGTCTTACCATCATTTATATTGCGACTTGTTTTCTTAGCCTCAATTAATGCGAGAGGTTTGCCATCACGCCCCATTAATACATAATCAACACTAAGATTTGAGCCACCTGGAACATATGGATTTGAAACTTTAAACTCTTCAAACACATTTTTATTAGGTCCATCAAAATTCCAACCCATTAATTTAAGATCGATATCAATTATATATCTACGTGTTTCAGCCTCTGTTTCAGGTACTTTAGGTAAACTACGAATTAAAACATGTTCAGATTTTGCAAAAGATAATAATTTTGAAAGCTTTTCAATTTCTAAGTATAGATTTTCAATTTGTTGGGCATTTTGAGCAATCAAACTTTCTTGCTCTTTGATTTTCTTAACATCTACTGGAACTATAGTCTTAGGAATTGCATTCTCATCAAATGTACGCTCCACATAGTTATAACCATAACAATAATCAATCCATTCAATAAAATTGAATAATGCCTGTAATGAGATAATAGCTGTTCTCGACAAAATCTTAGCGTCAGAATGAACAGCCAAATTCCCCATTTTTACAATTGGTTGTAATTCACGCCACAAAGATTCAGGCAACTCATCTTTAAAGGACTTAGCATGTAACAGTGATTGAAGATTATCTTTATAAGGCATAATCATGCTAGTATCCGCTGTATATACCCATTTGACAGCTAATTCTAACGCCTTACGACAACCAATTGCACACATAGATGGTGATGAGTGAAATACACGCTCCGCCTCAATAGCTGCATCTGCAAAAACTTTATATTCAACTATTTCATTAAGAAAATCAAAATTAGCCATATATAATCCCCTATACATATAACTTCATCTGTTTTATATAATACTTAGTTTAATTATACACTATTTAAGCAAATTTCAATTTGTTGATTTGATTTAACTCAAATAGTAACTTACTCTGTATTCCAATTGGCGGAACCGGTATTTCAAGATTCTTAATAAATTTAACTGCAGAAATATTCTTAATTCCAGAGCCTTTTGTTTCAATATTGCCAATCAAGATATCCATATAAAGTAAAAATACTTCTGGCAATAACTCTTTCCCCAATGTAAATTTACATAGAGCTTGGTTAATAATTCCTTCTTCTGCATCATTAGGTAATATAAACAACTTACCTATTGTTCCAGAGCAACTCATTATTATATCCCCAGGCTTACACTTAAAACGTCTTAATGATTCATAATGCTCTCTTGAAATATATCTACTTCCTATAGCTGCAGATCTTTGTATAGCATTTGACTGCTCATAAACTTTCACACTTGTATCTGATTTTTTTACAAAATTTTCTACTTTTAAAGCACTTCCAAAAGGTCCTCTAACAATTGAAGTACAAAGGACTTCTAATTTTAAAACTTTTACATTGTTATTATTCTTATTGAATTCATCAAATCGGGATTTAATTAATAACTCCAACTTAGACAAAATAGTTCTATAATTTATAATATTTTGCTCAAGATAATTTAATATCTTTGATATTTTAGCTTGAAAATCTAAGCTAGGATAAGGAATTATTATCTGCTCAAAATCACTTTTAATAATATGTCTCATAGTTGCACCATGAGTTAAATGTTGCATCTTATGAATATTATGTTTAACAGCATAATAAAAATACATTTTATCAATCTCACATTTATTAAATTCAACACGAAAAATATGCTGATTTAATAATGCCTTATTTTTTTGCCATACATGTATGCCTAAACTACCTGACCAGGCAATTAAAATATCCCCCTTATTAACTTCAAACTTTGAATTATATGGTCCATCAAAGTAATTTGGTGTAGTATTTTGATTGGTTAAATTTTGAATTCGAATTATTGGTAATCCAGTAGTTCCCCAATCACTAGGTTTAAATGCATAACCATTAATATATGTACCTACTTCACCTAATGTTATCTTCATTTATCTCACCAAATATGAATTTGATTATCCAATAAATTTTCTATGAGATATTTTTACATTGGATTGATTAACCATTGCATAATGCATTGTGGTATCAATTTGTTGATGCCCTAATAACTTCTGTACTTGTTCAATAGGCATGCCTTTATCAATAGCCCTTGTTGCCATAGACCGTCTAAACTTATGAGGATGTACCCTCTGATCTAATGAAGCTAATCGACCTAACTTTCTAAGTCTAATTTCTACACCACTAATTTTTAATCTTTCAAAAGGACTATCTAATGTAACAAATAAGGCTTCACTATAGTCTTTTCTTTGTTCCAAATATCGTTTAAGATGAACCTTAGTTTTAGCATCAAAATAAACCTTACGTTGTTTGTTTCCTTTACCATAAACAATACATTCTCTCTCTTCAAAATTAATATCATTTATATTAAGGTTTACTAATTCACCTACCCGAATGCCTGTTGAATATAAAAGGTCTATCATTGCTAAATCACGAATATGCAGACAAGAGTCACGAAGCTTTTCGATACACTCTTCAGATAGTGTTTCTTTAACTTTACTACCGGTTCTTATCTTATGAATTCGTCTAATGGGACTTTTAATTATATAATCCTCCGCTTCAAGCCAAGAAAAAAAGCTAGAAAGATTTCTTCTAATATTATCTACAGTAGTTTTACTACAATTATTTCTTAATTGATATTCTGCCAGATACGCTCTTAAATCATCAGTTTGAACCTGGCGCAATGGCGTAACTATGATACTAAGCATATGTTCTATAGTAGCTTTATAATAAGCTAAAGTTCGTTCTGAACAACCTTCAATCCTTTTAGCAGAAATAAACATATCCATATACTCAATATTAGTATATGGATATGTTTGATTATTCTGTGTATTTAAATTTTTTTGTAAAACAATTTGTAAAGTATATAATTCTTTAGCAGACAAAACTTCACTCATATCATGTAAAATATCATTGATTAATTGTTGCATAGGTATACCTCTTTTCTTTTTATATTAGTATACCAAATGAATGTTAACCAAAGTATTCTTGCATTAATGAATCCATTAAAAGTTGAGTCTCATCTATAGACCTTTGTACATCAGATTTCAATTTATTGATTTGATTTACAGATCTAGAAAACTTAACTTGTTCTTCTAAATCAGGAATATTTATCTCAATTTGTAATAGATCTTGTTTAGTTAAGCTTGGTAAAGTTGTGGCTTTATTTAGATGATTAAAATTATACTGTTTACAAAAATAAAACAAGTAGTTTATATTAATTATTTCTTTTGGTACAATGCCAAATGCTGTATCAACGTTCCAAAACTTTTCATTTACCAGTATAGGGTTATTTATAGAGCCCTTACGCCCGATAATTATCGTTTTAGCTGGACAAATATATTCACTAGCACGTGCAATAATGCCTCCACTTCCATATACTGGGTATCCACCTTTATCAACTTGTACAGTTTTATAATCCTTGCCATTAATGATATCTAATACATCTCTCCACCGCTTTACTTTAAATTGTCCTCTTTCTCTTATATCACCAAACATTTCAACAAATCGGGATTTAATTAATAACTCCAACTTAGACAAAATAGTTCTATAATTTATAATATTTTGCTCAAGATAATTTAATATCTTTGATATTTTAGCTTGAAAATCTAAGCTAGGATAAGGAATTATTATCTGCTCAAAATCACTTTTAATAATATGTCTCATAGTTGCACCATGAGTTAAATGTTGCATCTTATGAATATTATGTTTAACAGCATAATAAAAATACATTTTATCAATCTCACATTTATTAAATTCAACACGAAAAATATGCTGATTTAATAATGCCTTATTTTTTTGCCATACATGTATGCCTAAACTACCTGACCAGGCAATTAAAATATCCCCCTTATTAACTTCAAACTTTGAATTATATGGTCCATCAAAGTAATTTGGTGTAGTATTTTGATTGGTTAAATTTTGAATTCGAATTATTGGTAATCCAGTAGTTCCCCAATCACTAGGTTTAAATGCATAACCATTAATATATGTACCTACTTCACCTAATGTTATCTTCATTTATCTCACCAAATATGAATTTGATTATCCAATAAATTTTCTATGAGATATTTTTACATTGGATTGATTAACCATTGCATAATGCATTGTGGTATCAATTTGTTGATGCCCTAATAACTTCTGTACTTGTTCAATAGGCATGCCTTTATCAATAGCCCTTGTTGCCATAGACCGTCTAAACTTATGAGGATGTACCCTCTGATCTAATGAAGCTAATCGACCTAACTTTCTAAGTCTAATTTCTACACCACTAATTTTTAATCTTTCAAAAGGACTATCTAATGTAACAAATAAGGCTTCACTATAGTCTTTTCTTTGTTCCAAATATCGTTTAAGATGAACCTTAGTTTTAGCATCAAAATAAACCTTACGTTGTTTGTTTCCTTTACCATAAACAATACATTCTCTCTCTTCAAAATTAATATCATTTATATTAAGGTTTACTAATTCACCTACCCGAATGCCTGTTGAATATAAAAGGTCTATCATTGCTAAATCACGAATATGCAGACAAGAGTCACGAAGCTTTTCGATACACTCTTCAGATAGTGTTTCTTTAACTTTACTACCGGTTCTTATCTTATGAATTCGTCTAATGGGACTTTTAATTATATAATCCTCCGCTTCAAGCCAAGAAAAAAAGCTAGAAAGATTTCTTCTAATATTATCTACAGTAGTTTTACTACAATTATTTCTTAATTGATATTCTGCCAGATACGCTCTTAAATCATCAGTTTGAACCTGGCGCAATGGCGTAACTATGATACTAAGCATATGTTCTATAGTAGCTTTATAATAAGCTAAAGTTCGTTCTGAACAACCTTCAATCCTTTTAGCAGAAATAAACATATCCATATACTCAATATTAGTATATGGATATGTTTGATTATTCTGTGTATTTAAATTTTTTTGTAAAACAATTTGTAAAGTATATAATTCTTTAGCAGACAAAACTTCACTCATATCATGTAAAATATCATTGATTAATTGTTGCATAGGTATACCTCTTTTCTTTTTATATTAGTATACCAAATGAATGTTAACCAAAGTATTCTTGCATTAATGAATCCATTAAAAGTTGAGTCTCATCTATAGACCTTTGTACATCAGATTTCAATTTATTGATTTGATTTACAGATCTAGAAAACTTAACTTGTTCTTCTAAATCAGGAATATTTATCTCAATTTGTAATAGATCTTGTTTAGTTAAGCTTGGTAAAGTTGTGGCTTTATTTAGATGATTAAAATTATACTGTTTACAAAAATAAAACAAGTAGTTTATATTAATTATTTCTTTTGGTACAATGCCAAATGCTGTATCAACGTTCCAAAACTTTTCATTTACCAGTATAGGGTTATTTATAGAGCCCTTACGCCCGATAATTATCGTTTTAGCTGGACAAATATATTCACTAGCACGTGCAATAATGCCTCCACTTCCATATACTGGGTATCCACCTTTATCAACTTGTACAGTTTTATAATCCTTGCCATTAATGATATCTAATACATCTCTCCACCGCTTTACTTTAAATTGTCCTCTTTCTCTTATATCACCAAACATTTCAACAAATCGGGATTTAATAAGTAAATCGTATAATCTTAATAACTTCTCTCTAACCTCTATTTGTCGTTGCACAACTTGTAAGATATTACTAATCTTAATTTGTTCCAAATAAGGTTTATAGTCAATGATTAATTTTTCTAATTGACTTCGATTAATAGACTCAAATGTACTTCCTGTTGATATATGTCTTAATTGAGGTTTCAAATACTTTAAATGATAATATAAGTACATCATATCAACATCAGATTTACATGTTATTGCCGCTAAGCCTCTGCCAATACAGCTTTGCTCATTATTTATATTTAGATCCCCGACAGGTGCCCTAACAGAGATTAATATATCATTTGGTTTTGCCTCTTTTTTAGATTTACTACACCATATTTTAGGTATAGGATTTATTCTACCAAAATCAGCTTTCCCCTGATAAAAAGGAAGTCCTATTTTATCATTGTTATAGAACTTAGAGTCAGGAGATTGTCCCATTTGAATATCAACGAGGTCTTTTAAATACATATTATCTCACCAAATATGAATTTATTCATTTAATAATCGTTCTAGCTCAGCCATATCAGCCATAATTTGTTCATTTAAAGCTTTAATATTAGCTAATATTTCACTAGTTGGAGGATATTCGACCGGGATATATTCAATCTCTTTATATTTATTAATAGATAAATCATATCCATTATCCACGATTTCTTGTTTAGTTACTAAAAAGCTTTGTTCAGTACGCTTCCGTTCACTTTCACTATCAATATGTTCAAAACGCTCAATAATATCAGCAATGTCATTGTCTTCAATAGGTTGTCGTTTATCATCTAAACTAAAACCATCTGCCTTCATATCATAAAACCAAACATTATCGGTTCCACCAGCTTGAGTTTTCGTAAAAATCATAATCGCTGTAGACACTCCTGCATAAGGTTTAAAAACACCTGAAGGCATGGATATAATAGCACGCAAATGATGGTTCTCAATAATTTCTTTTCGTAGAGCTACATGTGCTTTAGATGAACCAAATAGAACCCCATCGGGTACAATACAGGCACAAGTACCACCTTTTTTCAAAATTCTCAAAAATAGTGCCAAAAATAAGAGCTCTGTTTTTTTTGTATTATTGGTAATACTACGCAATTCATCATTAATGGTTTCTTTATCTAAACTACCTTTAAATGGTGGGTTAGCTAAACAAATAGTATATGCATCATGTATATTATTTTGTTTCGATAAGCTATCTTTATAATCAACCTGCGGATATTTGATAGAATGTAACATTAAGTTCATTGCAGAAATACGAAGCATTGTTGTATCTGTATCAAATCCACTAAACATATTACTTTCATAATGTTTCCAATCAGCTTTGTCCATTTTTTCACTATGATTAGCTCGAACATATTCCGCAGCAGACACCAGAAATCCAGCTGTACCACAAGCAGGATCACAAATTATATCCTGTGGTGTAGGCTTCAATAACTTAACCATCATTTCTCGTATATGCTTTGGTGTTCTAAATTGGCCATTCGTTCCAGCTGTAGATAATTTTGAAAGCATATATTCATACAAGTCACCTTGCATATCTAAATTTGCAATGTCATGAGTATATAGATCATCTAATCCAGTAATAATTTTTTCAAGCACTTGTGCAGTCGGAACTATAAATGTAGCAGTAGACATATGCTTAGCAAAGAAATCAAAACCATCCTTTCTTTCATCAATATCAGGAATTGGTATTAGTTTGCCATGTTCATCAAAATCTGGCAATTTCCCATGCTTCATGGCCTTAATTGCTGGAAATACAAAATTAGAAACAATATTATAGATTTCATCAGCATTTCTAAATTTAAAATTACTCCAACGCATAGCTTGGCCAATATCCGACTCTGGGAAAATCAATTCCACATCTGCACCAAGTAAAGTCTTACTGCGAATATTATTAATTTCTTGATCATCCAATGCACGTATAAACATCAAATATGTAATTTGCTCGATAACAGATAAAGGATTTGTTAGACCTGCGGCCCAAACATTTTCCCATATCTTGTCAACTTTATTCTTAATTTCACCTGTTATCATATGTATTCCCCTAAAAATAGATTACATGTTTCTTTCATAATAACATAATTTTTATTCCAATAATATCCATAAAAATGGGGCTGTAACAGAATGCGGTTTTACCGCATTCTAGTTGCAGCCCCTTTAAAATA
>ERZ773076.755-NODE-755-length-15386-cov-4.442111_pt1 | contig 15386 bp, 12 predicted proteins | sample MGYA00580613_ERZ773076 | MGnify/ENA primary metagenome ERZ773076 (study PRJEB29015, sample SAMEA2738005) | human oral metagenome | biome: human oral; feature: human-associated habitat; material: dental | place: China | collected 2057 ...
CGTTATAGGGAAGAAAGCAGTACGTGCCCCGCGTGCTCTCTACATTGGATATCGCTGGCGAGAGCCGAGGATCGACGCCATGGTCATAGGCAGCCTCCGCAAAGGTACGGCCATGGCCTGCAAGCGGAAAGCCGTTAAGGAAGGCATCGATGCGAGCTGCCCAGTGGGATATAAACTCCTCCCTACCCATATTCCAGTTCACGCCAAAGATAGCCGGGACGGCGCCGGACGTGGGAGTCCTCACGAGGGAGTCATTTCCGTTCTCGGTCTGGAACGTGGCGTCGGTGCCAGCTCGCGCGGCCTCCTCGAGCGCAGCCTTCTCCTGCTCAGCCAAGGCCGCCTGCTTAGCCATGTAGGCGTTCTGCTCGGCCGTTCGCGCGGCCTCCGCCTCGTTGAGGGCGTTCTCCGCATCCTGCCGCGCCTGCGTGGCGTCATCTCGCTTCGTCTCGAGATCGCTCTGTGCGGCCGCAAGCTCCTTGGACGCCTCCAGCAACTCCGATATCTCTCGCTCGCTCCTGTACGAGATCGCATTGGAGTACTGCACATACTCGATGACATCCTCAAGGCTATCCGACGAGACCAAAAGGTCAAGCAGGCCCATAGAGTCCTGCTGCAGCTTGTAACTAACACTCATGCTCTTAGAGAAGCGAGCCCTCGAGTCTTGGAGGCGGGCATTGAGCTCGTCGAGTTTATGCTGGCCCTCGTCCACCTCCCGCTGTGCCTGCTCGAGTTTCACTGTGGCCTCGTTGAGGGCAAGCGTGCTGGCCTCGACCCTCGCCTGTAGATCCGAGAGGGTGTCGGCATAGGCCGGGCGGGGCATCAAGCACAGTCCCAAGGCACACACCAAAATGAGAGGACAGAGTGTCACCACAAGACTCGACCGACTGATACGCGGGTGGCGGATGTCATCCCCCTTGCTACGTGACCTCACAGCCAGGTCATGCGTCTTTCGAGCTACCAGCAGCATGCACACAAACACCCCCACCTAGTGGATACAGCCTCATTGCAAAGCTTCCAAAAAAGGTCCCTCGCCCGGTTTGGGTGAGGGACCTTTATGGTACTACAAGCTTATATACAACACATTACTGATATGTACCTTGAACTCCGTAGGTGTTGTAGAAGTAAGCTGCCTTATCATCATCTGAAGTGCCATCCGGGTAATCCTTGGGATCGTACTCAACTTGAGCTACGAAACTCCCATCCACCTTAGTTACCGTAACTTTAACAAGAGCCTCATGGGTATCATACTGCATTTTATTAGAGGCACTTATTTGATCGCCATCAAGATCGCCCGGGATTGATTCCTGTTTGATCTTATACCAATAAGTATCCTCAGCCTTATAATCAATCGTTGGGAAGCTGAACCATCCATTATCTTTATCGGTAGACTGATTCTTCACGTCTACAGGTAGACCACCGGCATCTTTAAATTCATGCCTACCTGTAATATTATGATCAGGCGTTTTGTCACAGTCATAAAGCCCAAAAGTAAACTTACCGGCATCAAGTTTCTGGTTAAAAAGCGTGACATGACCCTTAATTATGCCACCCTTATTGTTGTTATCGATTACCTGTACTACTGGTTTGGGGAAGGGATAATCTACCGACTGTTCACCCGCACCAATATCGAAAGTAATCTGGCCCACCGCCTTCGCATTACTAAAGAAGCCTTCCTTGCCTGAACTTGAGCTATTCCCCGAATAGTCGGTATCTAAATCTCCCGTCGCATTGTACCCCGAACTACGCAATTCATCAAGGGCAGTTTGGTTGGAGTGAACATCAAACGAAAGAACGTAGGTTGTGTCCTTTGTTGCGGGCTTGTTGATCTTCGCTGTAACGGTCTTCTCAACACCGTCATACTTAAAGCTATACTCCGACAAACTAAGCGTCCTCGGACTACCACCCATCTCCGTAGCAACTACCTTTTGAGAACCTGGATAGAAATCAACGTATTGAGAAAGCTGATCCTTTATCGCAACACCAATATCCGGTTTCTTAATTCTTCGTGTCAAAAGATTAATGAGGTCCTGCATATCTTTGTCATTCGACGCCTGAACAGACCCCTTCTCATTTGGCGCAATATTTGTGGCCTGCGTAATCGTACTAAGCACTGAGGCGGTGCCTTGGTTCGTACCGACAAAGATAGAGAAGAAGCTCTTTACCCTACCCAAATATTCCTTTGCCGCCTCCCGCGTATAAGCAGTCGCAATAACTGACTGTGCGGTGGCGCCCATGAGATTCCTCAACACATCTTTTGGCACGGATGTAGGCTCGCCATCGGTAATAAAGAGGACTATGTTCTCCCATTCATTTGGATCCTGGGAACATTCATCGATCCTTCTAAAAGCGGAATAATAATCTGTACCACCAGATTGAGCATGCGTTAAACCGGCTGCAACACCTCTCGCCTGAGCTGCAGTCATTAACTTATTACCACGAATATCGGTTCCCTCGCCATGATACTTTTCAGAATACCAATCATTACTCGAAAACGTGACAATTGAGAACCTATTGTTCGGATCATCACTAAGACCATTAATTAATTTGTCGACAGCAGACTTCACCGAGTTCCATCTTGTATCTAGACCCTTGTCCACACCATTAAACTCGTATCGCATAGATTGAGAGATATCAATTGCAAGTATGATATTCTTTTTCTTCTCAGCACCATAATCGGTATTATCAACCGTTTTACTTGTGAGATAGAGACGGTAATCATTGACACCTTTGTAGGTTGTATCACTATTCGGAATGTTGTCCCCAAGCCAATCTATTTGTTTTTGATTCTTCAAAGCCAAATTAAACTTGGGAGCTGGTGGTTTGGGCAACCCCTTCGTATAACGCATTTTGAGTATGATAGTTCCATCATTGTTGGATGGAAAACCTCCAAAATTAAATGGGGTAATTGTTCTCGGACCATAGCCTCTATCATTATAGGAAATCCACCAAGTGTTGCCTGCGGGTTGAAGATCTATAAGGGCTAAGGCCGGATCAGTCCTTGGGTTAACAAAGGGACTGATTACGGGATAAAAATAAAAGCAACTCATATCTCCAGCATCTACGCTCTGGGTTTGCCCTGGCTTTAGACGAAGAGTATACCAGTAGTTATCATTCACATCATTTGGACCTGCTACCCATTCCTTACCCGGAACATTTTCGTTCTTATAATCCGACCATTTCCACTGGCCGGTCGACTCAGACAGGCGCCAGCCAGAAGTGACCCAATCATTCCATCGGAAAAAAGAGCACACATAGGTAAACGTCGTATCCTTTATCTCTGGATGCTCATCAAGGTTAGTAATTTCGAGCTTCACATTCAGGCGCTTTGCCTCCGCCTTTGTAGGCGCCACAAGAGCGCTCACCATAGTCGCACAGACGAGGGCAAGCACTACGACACATAGCCGCAGAACCCTCCTTCTTCCTCGAGCACTCGCGCTCATCACGGGATGCAGCATTGTACCACCTCTCTCGTTCACTTCAATACCTTTCAACTTCCACCCTTTGATCTCTACGTACCCACATCAGCTAGCAAGAGTCTTTCTTGCATCTTCCATATATCGCTCGCGTAAGGTCACGCTAAGCTTGGACATCCACGAGGGCGCGGCATAGACCAGAGTGGGTTGATCTGGGGCACCCCCCTCAACTGATTGTCCCTCGCCCATATCCAACACAGTACCAAACAGGTCCTTTGCAGGACCGGAAATCTCTGCGCCCCGCCCTGCCGGAACATAGTCCACGCTCCCACAGAGAACACCTTGGCCCTTCGCACCTAGAAGCCACTTGATAAAGTTGGTTGCAGCAGCAGAGACAGTGCTTGGGACAGAAACACTGTAGGCAGGATACAAAACGGGCCGTGTTATGTCATCCGTCCCCCACAACTGCACCGCATCACAGGAGATGCCGGAGGCCTTGAGCGAGGCATAGGATGAGAAACGCATCAGCGCAACCGGAAAGGCACCCTCTTTAAAACCTGACTCAAGTGCAGCAGGACTCTGGGAGGCCTTGTCATCAACGTGTATAAAATGGTACCGTAGAGGAAACTCACTGAACGGGCTTGTGCTCCCGCCATCACTGTCATCCCCCTCGCCTGCCTCAGGCGCACCATCCGTAACCTGCAAGGTCGTCAAGTCAACATCAGGCGAGGCTGCCGCAAAGTAGTCAATGCAGGCTGCAAGCCCCCATGAGTCGGCCTCGCTGTCCTCTATCCCAAACACACCAGCAGGATACCTATCACGCAAATCGCGACACATCAGAGCAAACTGTCTAAGGTCGCCGAGTAGCTCGCCGTTCATCACCTTGAGCAGTTCGTCGTTGAAGACGGCCACTGGCGCATCTGCGCAAATCGCCAGCGACTTAATCTCTGCCTGCGTGTTCACGGCATAGGACAGATCGGCAGAGATATCAGTCGCAATCGACTGCAGGTTTCCTAGATTTGAACCATCCAAGTCCTCGAAGGGGGCATTGTTCTTCCAGATGATGGCATCGGCACCCCGAGACGAAGCAAGGGAGGAGACCTTATCCGCAGTGCAGTCGCCGTCCGCCACCGGAGTTACCGAAAGCGAAAAGGGACACTTGTCGCCCACGGCCCGCATCGCAGGAGCTATGGACTCCGCGCAGATGACCTTTACACTCGGCCGAAGAGCGCAGTAGGCAAGACCGCCCACCACTGCGACAAGTCCAGCGCCCGCAGCGATGGCCGTCCGCCTGTCCACAGGTATGTTGATATCGATATTGACCATAGTAAAGCTAGTTCCTGTCTATCAAAAGCCACTCGGTAGCTTGGGGTCAGTGCGCCTAGGAGTCTCAGAAGTCGAATCAAATGCGTACGTACCGTTATATTCGGACACGGACTTTTGTGGATGCCATACCCTGTTTACTTCCTTCACCGGATCTGATGACTTCTCCCTATAATCACCATAGGTATCCTCAAAGTCAATTGAGGTAGAGATTGGTATGTGCTTAACCCCAAAGACTTGGAAGAAGTATGTATCAGCCTCCTTATTTAGCTCGACACGAATCTTGACCTTTCGCTCACGCACATTCCGAGGTTCATACTCACGGAAGTAAATCTTGCCCTTGCCGCTATAATTATTGCTCTTAAGAGTCTTAAGAGCTTTCTCTTCGAACGTCTTTCCAGGTTCTTCTGCATATCGCACTGCATCCTGGTACACAAACCTATTGTCCTTGATCAACTGGGCATCATTGACCAACTGTCCCTTTTGCCACAAAACCATGCTCACATCGACGGCCAAACCAATGAAGAAGATCAAGACAAAGAGGGAACACGCAAACATAACGAGTATGTTGCCACTCTCGCCATCTTCAGACGCACCATCATCGGCCTGCATCGCGGTCAAGCGCAACCTTTTGACTTGCTTGAACATGCCATCACCCCACCTCGGAATAGACATCAGTACGTCCTTGTCTGGTTGCCCACCACATGCGTCACGTCAATATTTTCAGTAACTTCCACCGGCTTGATAAGCAGGCCGATGATGGGCTTGACGTTGTATTTGACTGTAGCCTCGAGTCTTGCCTGACGCGTAACCTTCGTTGCCTTCGTGGGGTCGTTCTTCCTGTCTGGAACAGTAGACTCGCTTGGGACATTTGATATCGTCACTTTAGCATTCTCAACCGTCAACTCACTCGCATCGAAGCCTATAGAGGGCGCCTTCGCTATAGACGCCTTTACGGCAGCTTGCACCCTGGCACTGTCAAAGGTAGTTGACGATGGGTTGCCTACATCGAGACCAGCGTAATCCCAGCTTGTGTGTATGCGACTGTAATCGAAGGCAGCCTTTTGATACGCCATCCATCCAAAGTCTATGATCGCAAACAGTATCATAATAAAGAGTGGGAACACGAGTGCAAATTCCACCAAGGCCTGACCTGACGTACGTCTTTTGCCTGTGTCAGCCCACCGTCTTTTCAGTATTTTAAACATTGCATGCATCCATCCATCTCGACCAAACTCCCATTAAAAAGCTGAATAACATAGCATTCATAGACTCAGCGCCTACTCCTTCTCATATCCCTTTGTGTAGACGCTGCATGTCTTGGGATCACTCTTGATCGTCCAAGTCGTATCACCAAAGAACATGCCTCCAAACGGCGTGATAGCCTTCTCGCTACAGCTGAGCGTCAACGAGACGTTTTTATAGTGGTAGTTTGACTTCCTATCATCAAATTGTTCGGAGTACCGGGTCTTGTTCTGCTTGTCGCTGTTAAAGACTTGGTAGGTATAATCATCCTTTGACTCATCGCTCTGCACCTTGATTTCGACAATATCCACGCTGTCGAGCCTCGAGCCATACGAATCCTGCACGCTATTAAGGATCTTGCTCCTATAGGTATTGTCCTCGATTGAGTCATAGTCCACAGAGGTGACGGCACCAGTTGCAGCATCGTTTAGGATCATACGTGTGTTGGCATAGCGAAACACATCTACTGGCACCATCAAGAGTACGATAAGCAGCGTAAGGATGAGTGCGAACTCAACGATCTCTTGGCCATCCTCTTCTGCGACCATACTCCTGAGAAATCTCAAACGCCTCATCAGAACCACCTCTCTCCAAACCACCAAAGAACGCCTTTGTATGTAGTATAGCCTAAGTGCTATGCTTGTATTCAGATAAATTCACCATACTTCAGTAACACTCCATAGTTCTGCGTAACAGATATACTCTCACCTCCCTCTTGGACCGTCAAGTATGCCCGCTTGAGCAAAGCCAACCGCAACTCATAAAGAGGGTCGCGCCTTCCACTCTTAAAGGCGCGACCCTCTTCTTATCTCGATTGTGCTACGTGTGTCGAGCGATCTAGTTACATGGTACCCCGCCTCAACACGCCTCCTTAAAACTCACCAAAATCTTCGTCCGCATCATCCCGGACGTCGTATGAGGTGGAGCTAAGCTCATCTGTGCCATCATCAAACTGGACTCCCACGGCGTCAAACAGGACCCTCGTGGAGTGCTGGAACTTGTTGACCTCGTAACCGTACTGCTCGATGCGCTGAAGAGCGTTCCTGTGCTGCTCAACCTGACTGCGATACTTGTCCGCGAGGTCGAGCAGAGCCTTGTTCTTAGAGGTCAGAAGATCGCACTTCTCCTTCATCTTGTTGAGGTGCTCTATAAGCTCACTGCACTGCTGCTCAAGCGAGGCAGCGTAGCTCAGTGTCTTGCCAAGCTCGGACTCGCTTACCTCAAGCTTCTTCTTTGCGTCCCCCACCTGCTCGATAACGGCCGCAATGCGCTCACGCAAACCCTTGTTGGTCTGCTGTAGCTCTGCAACCTGCAGGTTGGAGGCCTCGTTCTGATCCTTGAGCTCGTCGATCTGAGACTCGTAGTCATCGTTCTTCTGTTCCAGCTCGAAGACGCGAGCTTCTGAGGCGGCGTTCTTGTCCTCCAGTGACCCGATCTGCGAGACGTAGTCATCGTTCTTCTGCTTGAGCCTCGTGACGCGAGCCGTCGAGGCCTCGTTCTGCTCCTGGAGCCTGCTCAGGCGAGCCGCAGAGGCCTCGTTCTGCTCCTGGAGCCTGCTCAGGCGAGCCTCCGAGGCCTCGTTCTGCTCCTGGAGATCGATCAAGCGAGCCTCTGAGGCGACATTCTTACTCTTGAGAGACCCGATCTGTGACGCAAATTCCTTGTTCTGCTCCTGGAGCTCACGGATGCGAGCCTCGGATGAGTCACGGGCATCCTGAAGCTTGCTGATTTGGGTGGCATAGCCATCGTTGCGTTCCTGGAGCTCGGAGGCACGGGACTCGAACTCGGCAGTCTTGTCCTTTAGGGTTCCTATCTGCGTGACATAATCCTCGTTCTGGTACCTGAGCTTGTTGATGATCGCCTCAGACTCACGCTGCACACTCCTAAGCTTGTCGAGCTGGGCCACATAGCTATCATTTTGCTCCTCAAGTTCGCTCAAGCGCGAGACGGTGGCCTCGCTGTCGGCCCTAAGCTTGTCAATCTGGGAGACGAAGCCGTTGTTGCGCTGCTCGAGGTTGGAGATGCGCTTTAAGGAAAGCGAGTTGTCATCAGACAGCTTCTTGACAAGACTACTGAGGCTCGAGTTGCGCTGCTGCAGATCGGAGACGCGACCCTGGAGTGTGTCGTTCTTCCTTGAGAGGGTCTGCACCTGCCCCTCAAGCGCCTCGTTCTTCTGCTGGTAGGCTTCGTTGCTCTGGTAGAGCTCCTTGAGCCGGGCATTGAGCTCGGTCGTGCTTTCCTCGTAGCCCTTGACGCTCTCCTGGAGCTCGGCGACCTGGGCGCGCAGCGCGTTCGCATCGCTGACGACCTTCTCGTGCTCGGAGAGCTTCTGGGTGAAGTCCAGGAGCTTCTGCTTGTACTCATTCACCTCGTTGCGGTAGGAATCGAGCTGACCTGAGTAATACTTGACCCTGTCCTTGAACGAGCCGAGCTCACGGTCAAGAGAATTGATCTCCTCGGTCTTTGACTGCACGTCCTTGCGCAGCTTGTCGAGCTCTGCCTCGTTCTCGCTGAGTGCCTTCTCGCGCGCCGCACGCTCACCCTTCATTTGCTCGACGCGGGCAAGGGCCTCCTCGGCCTGCCGCCTCGACTCGTCCACTGTGGACATCAGGTCATTGATGCGGTCGTCCTGTTCCCTGTCCTCGCGCTCGGTCGTCGCAATGTGGTCCTCGAGCTCACGCTTCTTGCCCTCGATCTCATCGATCTGGGCCCTAAGGACGTTGCACTCGTTCGAAAGATCCGCGCGCTCCTTTGACAGGTCACTGATTTGCTTCTCAAAGCTGGTACGTATCATCTTCGAATTGTTGTTGAGGGAATCAACATACTCCTTTACGCTCTTGCGACTATAGCCATTGAAGAGGCTCTTTTCGAGGACACCATCAAGGTTCTCAAGAGTCCCATCCCCGAGGACCTCGGCCTGAAGATTCTCGTCGGCCTGGGTGGGTACCGGGGCAGCCGGTGCGGCGGGGTCCGCGAACATGCTCGTATCGAAACCGGGATTAGGCTCCAAAAAGAAGCTATGGGTGCCCTCCATGTTGTCACTCATGGTAGGCATGGGGACGTTCGCATCGCCCTCGCCCCCCATGCCAGCGTCGCCAGCATAGCCTGCATCCACATAACCTGTATTGTTCGCATAGTCGACATTGCCGCCGTAGCCAGCCTCACCCGTACTCGCCTCTGGAGCACCAGCGGTAGCACCCCCATCCTCGGGGTTGGCCAAACCATTAAGATCGATATCGTCGATCTCATCCAGATCTTCGAAATCGAAGTCATCATCGACAAGCCTGAAAGCAGAATTAGCCATAACAACGCTCCATTCGTATTAACTGCATATCTCACAGTATAGGGCAATAGGCGGCACCAATCAAATTACCCTACCAAGCGATTAAGAGAATCATACCTGTTTGTTTTCTTAAAACAGCTTGTATTCAGTCAATCCTCAGAATGTTCGCAATACTTGCGTCTATGGCCTCTATACATGGGCTTAGTGCTCCTCGAATGCTACGTCGCCAACACTCAGCAGCTCACCGGGACGCCAGCTTGGGCACACCTCACCTGCGTTTAGCTCGAGCACATGAGCACAGCCCTTCACAAGGCTCCCGATTTGCCAGGGTCTGAGCGTCTCTACATACAACACGCGAAAATCCCTATCCAAATAGACGATGTCAAGGGCAAACTTCATGAAGAACATATGAACACTCGAGCAACCCTCCAGTAAAAGGGCATGTCCGGGTGCAAGTTCACGCCTGCCCATCAATCCTCTAAAGCGCGCTAGAAACGTATCTGCCGTCTCGATCATAAGAGACCTTGTACCAAGTTTTACTCGCCGTAAGCTCATCAAACTCATCACCTAGAGCGCGCCACTGTTCAAGATCTTGAGCATAGCCGGACCGAGCAGCACCATGAGGATGATGGGAAAGATAAGGAAGATAAGAGGAAAAAGCATCTTAATAGGAAGTTTGGCACTCTCCTCCTCAATTTGCTGTCTATGGTAGTCACGGACCGACTCTGCCTGAGTCTCGAGAATGTTGGCAATAGGTACACCCAGCCTCTCAGCCTGGAGGATCGCACCAACGAAGGATGTGACGGGCTGGGAGTCACAGCGCTTTGCTAAACGCCCAAGCGCCTCAGTACGTGGAACGCCCATGGCAATCTCGCGCTGTGCCTGTGAAAGCTCATCTGTTAGAGGGCCATCGGTACGCTTGATAACATGCAGCAAGCCTTGATCGAAACCCAAGCCAGCAGACACGCAGGAGCTGAGGAGATCAAGGGTATCCGGCAGAGCATTCTCTATGGTCTTACGCCTCTGTTGAATTTTAACCTGCAGCAAAATTCGGGCAGCGACATAGGTACCGAGCGCAGCAAGGATAATTCCTATAAGTTGAAAAAATATTCCAAGGGGAACCATCAAAACTAGTCCACACAGTATAGCCATACCTACATAGGTCTGAGGGCTCATGTTTATACCAGCAAGCTTCAAGTTCATGGCAAGCGCGCCCTGGGTTTCCTCATCAATAGGAATATTCGAACTAATGGCCTGCGAAACCCCAAACAACTTCGGCTTAATAACGCGATCGAGAAACGAGGGAGGATTGAGCTCCTCCTCTGGAATGCCAATTCCTAGAATGTCCAGCTCCTCAATGGACTTCAGTCGTGCTGTAATCCTATCCCCCGACCCGAGTCGCTGCATCAAGGACACAAACAGGAACAAATAAATTACTGGTACAGCAAGTAGAATAAATATTCTGACATTCATGGAAAAAGCCCCTCAGGCCGAAACGACCTAGACAAGTTTCGTCATGTTGTTAATGATCACAAAAGCTAGGACCTCAAGCAATATTGCAATGACAATTATGATCGTACCAAGAGTCGTTGTATAAAAAAGTGACATATAATCAGGATTAATTCCAGATATTGCAATAAAGAGAGCTATGGGCAAAATACCAATAACATATCCAGACAACCTACCTTGGGCTGTAAGCGCCTTAATCTTGTTCTTCAGCTTAACGCGTTCACGAATGGTAAGTGCAAGGTTATCCAAGATGTTGGCAAGGTTACCGCCTGTCTTTCGCTGAATCATGACGGCAGAAGTCAGGAGCTTCATATCACTGCTCTCCATACGTGTCGTCACCCCAGTGAGCGCATCCTCTAAGGACATGCCATAGTTCATCTCGTTTACGGCTCGACCGAACTCTATTGAGATCGGCGGAACCATATCCGTGCGCACCGAGACAAGAGCCTGCTCAAATGAAAATCCCGCCTTCAAACCATTGGAAATGAGCTGAAGCGCGTCACCCAGCTGGGTTGAGAAGGTATCCATCCTTCTCGTTGTCATGAAGTGAAGATAGAAAGGCGGTGCGATCGCACCAACCATCGCAAGCGCAAGAACAATGAGGAGATTGTTTGTAAAGAGGTACGCAAGAAAGGAAGGAACCATCACGGCACTGATCCACATCAGAGCGAACTCCTCTGGCCGCAAATCAACCCCCGCTCGCTGTATCCCAGTACGGAGCCGCGCGGGAACATAGATCTTCGCGAGAAACTGACGCATAGGATTGTCATCAGGTCCGACAGAACCCCGACGTCCTCTGCGAGCCTGATTGCTACCAGATTGTCTGTCAGCTGTTTCAAGATGCTCGATCTCCTGTAGGCGCTTACCCAACTCGCCCCCACTGTTAGACTGCGATGCGAGGATAACGGAAAGTAGAACGCCCAAAATTACAAGAACAATGATGATAGCCATAACGTATACTCGCTCTTCTCCCTACGAGAACCACTCATCACGCACGAAGACACCCATCTCATTGAATTTTTTGAGAATATGTGGACGAATCCCCGTAGCCTTGAAAGCGCCTTTTACCCGTCCCTTAGCATCAAGACCCTCCTGCTGATAAACAAAGATGTCCTGTAAGGTAATGGTACTGCCCTCCATGCCAACTACCTCACTAATACTTACAATCTTGCGAGAGCCATCTCTGAATCTTGCCTGTTGCACGACAATGTCAAGGGCTGAGCTAATCTGATCTCGAATCGCCTTAACAGGAAGCTCAATACCACCCATAAGAACCATCGTCTCAAGACGCGACATAGCATCTCGCGGAGAGTTGGCATGTACCGTGGTGAGCGAACCCTCGTGACCGGTGTTCATCGCCTGAAGCATGTCGAGCGTCTCAGCAGAACGAACCTCGCCTACGATAATACGGTCAGGACGCATACGCAGGGAGTTCCTCACGAGGTCTCGAATAGAGATACGTCCCCTCCCCTCGGAGTTTGCGGGACGAGCCTCAAGCGTAACAACATCGTTTTGCTCGAGCTGAAGCTCGGCAGCATCCTCAATGGTTACGATGCGCTCCTCATCGGGGATAAACGCAGACAAAATGTTAAGGAGCGTCGTCTTACCGGAGCCAGTACCTCCGGACACAATGACATTAGCCTTCCCCAGAATACACGCCTCAAGAAACGAGGACATTGAGTATGAGAGGGATCCGTGCTCCATAAGATCGGCAATCTGAAGAGGTGCGGAGCTAAAGCGTCGAATCGTGATGGACGGACCCTTGATGGCAACGGGGCGGATGACGGCGTTGACACGCGAGCCGTCCTCCAGACGTGCGTCAACCAGAGGACTCGCCTCATCGACATGCCTGCCTATTCGAGAGACGATTCGATCGAGAATCCTCAGAACATGATCATCGTTCTCGAAGGTCACATTTGTCTTTGCGATGCGTCCGTCTCGCTCTATATAGACGTCCTTCGCACCGTTGACCATGATTTCTGTAATCTTGGGGTCTGTCATAAGATCCTCAAGCGGCCCAAGACCGATGACCTCATTATGAATCTCCTGTATGAGCACCTCTCTATCGGAACGTGGAACCTCGGCGGCCTCATCAAAAACAACCCGCCGAATGAGATCGTCGAGCTCAGCCTCATGGTCTGCCGCATCTCCAATAGTGGTGTTGATCTCCTCGATGACTTTTGCCTGGAGGTTCTTTCTTAGATCACCATAACGACTTGTCGTAACTGCTGGCGCAAGCATACCTGCTGAGCTCGCAGCTACACGCCGCGCTGCAGCTTGAGGGCGTGCGACGGAACGAGATTCCCCCTCACTCGTCCCTTGTGACTGCTGTGTCGAGGCAGCAGTCTGCACAGTCACCGAAGAGGTGCCTCGTGTGCCACGTGCGCGATTTAGACGCTCCTCAAGACTCATTTACTGTCCCTTCTTCTTACCAAAGGATATGTTAAACAGTGGCTTACGCTCTTTTGGCTGCTTTTGCTGACCAGGCATAGGCATACCAGCAGGCATGGCATTCATTGGCATTGCATTCATGCCAGCCCCTCCCACCGGCCTTTGTTGCGAGCCGGAAAGCTGGCTCGCCAACATGCCACTAGCCTGCGCGATTCCTGACCTTGGTGCAGCAAGGGAAACCGGTACACCCCTATTGATTGCCGCCGAGGCGAGCTGATAGTCATATGGCATACTGGCCCATACCCGCGTTCCAAAGACCTTTTCGACGTCAGGAATCTTGATTCTCCCCCTCGGATCATAGAAGGTAACCAAGAGACGAGTCTTATCAGACTGATTAAGCGAATGCAGCAGGGAGAAGAGCCTCTTCGTATGCCTCAGGACCGAGATGTCGGGCCTTGCACAAACCACGACATAGGTAGACTGCTCGCAGACCGTAATCATGATGTCATCAAAGGTTGTACCCGTATCGATGAGGACAAAGTCATAGTAGCTGCGTACGGCCGACAAAAGCCTATCGACCTGCGAGCTTCCGATCTTCTCCGCGATCTCTGGGCTACACGGGCTACAGAGAATGTTCACACCCGAATCGTGAATGGCAACATATTGACGGATATCATCAATGGTCGGGCTGACGCGCTCCTGAAGTAACTCACCCAAGTTCATACGCGAGTCGATCCCAAAGAAGATGCCTGCATCGCCATATTGTAGATCAAGGTCTATCACGAGCACCTTGTTCCCTTGACGCGCGAGATCAACTGCCAAGCTCGACATGAACGTAGTGCATCCGATGCCGCCCTTCGCAGACACAAACGAAATATACTTGGTGTCTGCGATTGCACTCGACCCTGTGATCGCATCGATACGTCCCGTCTCAACGGACACGGAGCGACGTATGCCATCTATTATCGCCGCATGCGGACTATCCTCAAAGAAGGATCTACCGATTCCACAGGATAGCAGCCCTCGCATCTGATCCTCGGTAAGGCCTTGCTTCACTATAGCAATGACAATGACCTTTGGGCGCAGCGCGTACACTTGTTGTGCAACACGGAACACCGCATCCGATCCATCAACATAGAGCGCAAGGATCCTCACCCGCAGAGAATCAATGGCGCCTATGACTTCGCCTTCTTTTTCTGTACCACCAACAACCCTGAACCCATCCTCTGATCTAAAGGAGGACATGAGGATACCCTCGCGCTCGGAACTCTGTCCAAAGAGAAAGACATTGATTGCCATCGATCTTACCTACCCCTTCTCCTTAGCTGAAGACCTCGGTCGCGTTGATGGTCGGCAACTGAACAATCTCGTTATCGTTTTGAGAACGAAGTGCCAGATAAATCTGTACATTCTCAAGATTCATAGCAAGTGCGAGCTTCTCACCATCCTGCAGTGAGGAGAGCTGGAATGTTACAGTCGAGTATTCGCTATTTTGTTGCTCAGAGCTGGATGAGGAACTACTAGAGGAACCCTGGTCACCAGAGCCACCCGACTTGCCTGATCCGTCAGACTGGCTCGCAGTAGGAGCAGGTGTGCCCGGGGTGCTCTCATATTGTTTCCCTATCGCCAAGATTGGCACATTCTGCAGGACTGTCGTAGCGAGCCCGTGAACGCTTGTGCCACTGGCTTCTTTACCGTTATAGACTGCAATGATATCTACCCTGTTACCTACCCTCAGGAGGTTAGATACGCCTGTGACGTCATTAACACTCAGGCTCATTGCGCGCTGCCCATCCTTCAAGGTCATAAAGAGAGGATTGCCACCAGCAATGAGGTCTATTCGCGAGATCTGATTCGTGTACACTATCTGCCCCGCTCCGATAGGCGACTGGGCAATTGTGCCCACGACTGCCTCCGGTTTGTCCGCGGTACCGGCGAGATAAGTCCCGGAGGTCACCTCGGTCGTAGTAACCATCTCGGATGTAATGGAGGTATAGGCTGGAATCGCCTGTTTTGCGACAACGATCGTCTGCTTTGCAGGTGCACCACCCCCGCTAAACAGACTCCCCGATATCACAGCATAACCTAATATGGCCACAAGGAGCACACCTGCCACCACAGCGATCAGACGCATCCTCGATGCCCCATCCTCATACGACCCAGACGATGTAAATGGCAAGTTCATACTAGAATCCTATCTTTTACAGAAAAGTGGCCGAACA
>ERZ773076.760-NODE-760-length-15337-cov-23.846028_pt1 | contig 15337 bp, 10 predicted proteins | sample MGYA00580613_ERZ773076 | MGnify/ENA primary metagenome ERZ773076 (study PRJEB29015, sample SAMEA2738005) | human oral metagenome | biome: human oral; feature: human-associated habitat; material: dental | place: China | collected 2057 ...
GCCGCACCCCATGCACCGCCTGCTGCAAGGCGACGTAGGCAGCGGCAAAACCATTGTTGCTGCGCTGGCGGCGTTGGTTGCGCTGGAAGACGCAGGCGGTTTTCAGGCTGCCGTGATGGCACCCACCGAAATCCTAGCCGAGCAACACTATATTAAATTCAAACAATGGCTTGAACCGCTGGGCATCAGCGTGGCATGGCTTTCAGGCAGCCTGAAAAAGCGCGACAAAGACCAAGCCCGCGCCGCGATTGCCGATGGGCGCATCCGCCTTGCCATCGGCACGCACGCGCTGTTTCAAGACGATGTCGCCTTTCACAATCTCGGGCTGGTGATTGTGGACGAACAGCATCGCTTTGGCGTGGCGCAACGGCTGGCGTTGAAAAACAAAGGGCAAGACGTGCATCAGCTGATGATGTCCGCCACGCCCATCCCGCGCACGCTCGCCATGAGTTTTTTCGCCGACTTGGACGTGTCCGTTATCGACGAATTGCCGCCCGGGCGCACCCCGATTAAAACCCGCCTCGTCAACAACGTCCGCCGCGCCGAAGTCGAAGGCTTCGTCCTCAACATCTGCCGCAAAGGGCAGCAGGCATACTGGGTCTGCCCGCTGATTGAAGAAAGCGAAACCCTGCAACTGCAAACCGCCACCGAAACCCTCGAGCAGCTTCAGGCGGCATTGCCCGAACTCAACATCGGCTTGGTACACGGGCGCATGAAAGCCGCCGAAAAAGCCGAAGTTATGGCGGAGTTTGCCGCAGGTCGTCTGAACGTCTTGGTCGCCACTACCGTCATCGAAGTCGGCGTAGATGTGCCCAACGCCGCCCTGATGGTGATCGAACACGCCGAGCGCATGGGCTTGGCGCAGCTGCACCAATTACGTGGGCGGGTAGGGCGCGGCGCGGCGGAAAGTGTGTGCGTCCTCCTGTTTGCCGAACCCTTGAGCGAACTTGCCAAAGCGCGGCTGAAAGTCATCTACGAACACACCGACGGCTTCGAAATCGCCCGCCAAGACCTCAATATCCGCGGCCCCGGCGAATTTCTCGGCGCGCGCCAAAGCGGCGTCCCCATGCTGCGTTTCGCCAACCTCGAAGAAGACCTGCACCTCTTGGAACAGGCGCGCGAAATCGCCCCGATGCTGATTGAACAAAACCCCGAAATCGTCGAAGCGCATCTGGCAAGGTGGCTTGCCAGCAGGGAAGGGTATTTGGGCGTGTGAGGTCGTCTGAAAAGGCTTCGCCTGCGGATAGAGTGGATTAACTTTAAACCAGTACGGCGTTACCTCGCCTTAGCTCAAAGAGAACGATTCTCTAAGGTGCTGAAGCACCAAGTGAATCGGTTCCGTACTATCTGTACTGTCTGCGGCTTCGTCGCCTTGTCCTGATTTTTGTTAATCCACTATAAAAAGGTCGTCTGAAATCTTTTTCAGACGACCTTTCTGGTTTTATGGGGAACCGGCTTTATTTTGCGCCGTAATTGGGTTGCAGCAGGGCGCAGGGTTGGCGTTCCCTGCGGCTGCGGCGGCTGCGTCCGGCGATGGTGCCGCAGGCGGCGCCGGGATCGGTTTTGTCGGCTTTTTGGGATTTGTCGCCGCGCTCGTTACGTTCATTGCGTTCGCTGCGGTTGTTCCGTTCGGAGCGGTTTCTGTCGCTGCCGCGGCTGCGGGTTGGGGCGGCTTGGGTGTCTGCGGCGGCATCGCCGTCGGCGTCACTTCCCCACCAGTTTGGTTCGAAGCCTTCGATGCGTTCGACTGCCAAGTCGTTGCCGGTCAGCTCCTTGATGGCTTCAAACATTTTTTGCTCGGTTTTGTCCATCAGGGAAATGGCGACACCGTCCGCGCCCGCCCTACCGGTGCGCCCGATGCGGTGGACGTAGTCTTCGGGCTGGGTCGGCAGTTCGTAGTTGATGACGAAGGGCAGCTCGGCGATGTCCAGGCCGCGTGCGGCGACGTCGGTGGCGACGAGGACGCGCAGGCTGCCTTCTTTGAAGGCGTTGAGGGTTTCGAGGCGGCTTTGCTGGGATTTGTCGCCGTGGATGGATTGGGCGGCAAGGTTGCGGCGCACGAGGTCGCGGGTGACTTGGTCGACGCTTTGTTTGGTTTTGCAGAATACGATGACTTGGTTCATCTGCAAATCGACAATCAGCCGCTCTAAAAGATTGCGTTTTTTGAGCGCGTCAACGGCGATGATGTGCTGCTCGACATTGGCGCTGGTGGTGTTTTGCGCGGCGACTTCGACGATTTCGGGCGCGTTCATAAAATCTTTGGCGAGCTTGCGGATGGGGGGCGCGAAGGTTGCGGAAAAGAGCAGGGTTTGGCGTGGCTTGGGCAGCATCTGCATGATTTTGCGGATGTCGTCGATGAAACCCATATCGAGCATACGGTCGGCTTCGTCGAGGACGACGATTTCGACTTTGTTTAAATTGATGTTTTTCTGTTTGACGTGGTCAAGCAGCCTGCCGACGGTAGCGACGACGATTTCGCAGCCGGCGCGCAGGTCGGCGGTTTGTTTGTCCATGTTGACGCCGCCGAAAAGGACGGTGTGCCGCAACGGCAGATTTTTGATGTAACCCTGCACGTTTTGGTCGATTTGGTCGGCAAGTTCGCGCGTCGGGGTTAACACCAGCATACGCACGGGGTGCATCGCGGGCGAGGTGCTGGAAGTGGCGTAGCGTTTGAGGCGTTCCAAGCTGGGCAGCATAAAGGCGGCGGTTTTGCCTGTGCCGGTTTGGGCGGCGGCGAGCAAGTCGTGGCCGGCGAGTGCTTTGGGGATGGCGGCGGCTTGGATGGGCGTCGGGTTTTCGTAACCTTGTTCGGTCAGCGCGGAAACGATTTCGCTGCCAAGCCCGAGTGAGGCGAATGGATTCATGGCGGTATCTTTCTGTCCGGACGGGATGCGGAATGCCGCATGGGGTCGTCTGAAACGGGAGGATGTTTTGATTGTGTGTTTGATAGGATGCCGCCGGCAAAGTGTGCGGCCGGTTTACGGCAAACCGCAGAAGTGGGGATGTGGTCTCTGCGGTATGGAAAGGTAAGCGCGATTATGCCATAAAACCCTTGCGCCGCCCAACGGCAGGCGGTCGGGGCATGGTTGTTCGACTGCGTTGCCGAGTCGGCAAGGGGATTTTTTACATTGCCATGCCGGCGGCGTTTATGTCCCTTAAATTTTTGAAACCGCTTATCATTTCCTGACGGCATTTACTGTCATAGTTCAAACTTATCAAAACCTTTCATATGTAAATGAAACTAAATCGTACTGATGAGACTCTGTTTTGAGACAGACGCAAATTTGCGCTGTAAACCATCAATCACAATAGGAATATACGACATGAAAACTTTATTGATCGCCGTTGCCGCTGCAAGCCTGATGCTGGGTGCCTGCTCTAGCAGCAAAACTACTGAAGAAGCTAAAACCCCTAGCGTAAGCGTTGAAGAGGCAATCGCTCAATGTCAACAAGCTTCCGGTGCAAACCAAGACCGCGCCGTGTTCGATGCATGTATGAAAGACAAAGGCTACCAACGCAGCGCCGCTGAAGGCGCAGCCGCAGCTGCTGCTTCTGCACCTGCCGCACAATAAGCACAGCTAGGAATTATTGATGTATCACCCGATCTGTTCGGGGTTATACATCAACAATTTCTCGCCATGCTTGTTCCGCCTGATTCCATTCACTCCCAGAAGGTAGGGCGGGCGCAAACGGAAAGGTCGTCTGAAAACTGTTTTCAGACGACCTTTCCGTTTGTTTTATCCGGCGGATTCGGTTATTACAAGGCGCGGTCGAAATACAGCGGCACGCCCGATGCTTCGCTCATGCGCATCAGGTAGTCCATAATCTTCTGCGGCCACTCGACACCGCGCACGACGGTCAGGTTGCGCAATATCGGGAACACCAATATGTCTTCCATGCCGATTTCGCCGTTCAAGCCTGCTCCGCCTTCTGTCATCAGCGTTTCCAGTTCCGCCAAATCCCCGTTCAGCCGTTGCACATACTGACCGGTTTTCTCCAAATTGGCGGCGAAGCTGCCGATGCTTTTCTCTTTTTTGTCCGTGAAATATTTCACCGCTTCCGGCGTTTCAAATTCGGGCAGCTCGAGTTTGATCACGCGCGGCTGGACGAGTTTCAGGTTGTATTCGCCCACTTTGTCCAACCATGCCTGGATTTCGGGGCGGGTTTCATCTTTCAGACGACCCTCGCGGTCAAGATAGCGGACAACGTCCAAACTCTCGCCCATAAACGAACCGTCTTCTTTTTGCAGGATGGGCACTTGTTTCGCGCCGATCATACCGATCGGCGTTGCCTCGTCGTCGTTTGCCAGCACGACCTCTTCAACGTCCGCGCCAAACAGCCCAGCCGCCATCCGCGCACGCACGCAAAACGGGCAATGGTCGTAAATATACAGCTTCATCGGATACTCCTTTTCAAGTTCATCAAACGGACGAACCATATCATTTAAGGTCGTCTGAAACAACCCGCTTACAGACAATATAGTGGATTAACTTTAAATCAGGACAAGGCGACGAAGCCGCAGATAGTACAGATAGTACGGAACCGATTCACTTGGTGCTTCAGCACCTTAGAGAATCGTTCTCTTTGAGCTAAGGCGAGGCAACGCCGTACTGGTTTAAAGTTAATCCACTATATCCCGCAAAACAGCCCGCAAATCCCTTTGGCAACCTGTTACAATAAACCTGTTTTTATCGAAACGAAAAGACACCATCATGACCGCCACCAGCCCGATTCAAGACACGCAAAGCGCGACTCCGCAAGAATTGCGCGAATGGTTCGACAGCTACTGTGCCGCGCTGCCGGACAACGATAAAAACCTCATCGGCGCCGCATGGTCGTTGGCAAAAGAACACTATCCCGCCGCTGCCGCCACGCCGTATGGCGAACCGCTGCTCGACCATTTGCTCGGCGCAGCGCAGATGGTCAACGAACTCGACCTGCTCTCCGATGCCGTCGCCGCCACCCTGCTTGCTGACATCGGACGCTACGTTTCCGACTGGAATCTCTTGGTTTCCGAACGCTGCAACAGCACCGTCGCCGAGCTGGTCAAAGGTGTGGACGAAGTACAGAAGCTCACCCACTTCGCCCGCGTGGACGGCCTCGCCACTTCCGAAGAGCGCGCGCAGCAAGCCGAAACCATGCGTAAAATGCTGCTGGCGATGGTGACTGACATCCGCGTCGTGTTGATCAAGCTCGCCATGCGCACCCGCACCATGCAGTTCCTCAGCAATATCCCCGACAGCCCCGAAAAACGCGCCGTCGCCAAAGAAACCCTCGACATCTTCGCCCCGCTCGCCAACCGTTTGGGCGTGTGGCAGCTCAAATGGCAGCTCGAAGACCTCGGCTTCCGCCATCAAGAACCTGAAAAATACCGCGAAATCGCGCTGCTTTTGGACGAAAAACGCACCGAACGCCTCGAATACATCGAAAACTTCCTCAACATCCTGCGCGCGGAGCTCAAAAAATACAACGTCCATTTTGAAGTCGCCGGCCGCCCGAAACACATCTACTCCATTTACAAAAAAATGGTGAAGAAAAAACTCAGCTTCGACGGCCTCTTTGACATCCGCGCCGTGCGGATTCTGGTCGATACCGTCCCCGAGTGTTACACCACGCTGGGTATCGTCCACAGCCTCTGGCAGCCCATCCCCGGCGAGTTCGACGACTACATCGCCAACCCCAAAGGCAACGGCTATAAAAGTTTGCACACCGTCATTGTCGGCCCGGAAGACAAAGGCGTGGAAGTGCAAATCCGCACCTTCGATATGCACCAATTCAACGAATTCGGTGTCGCCGCCCACTGGCGTTACAAAGAGGGCGGCAAGGGCGATTCCGCCTACGAACAAAAAATCGCCTGGTTGCGCCAACTCTTGGATTGGCGCGAAAACATGGCGGAAAGCGGCAAAGAAGACCTCGCCGCCGCCTTCAAAACCGAGCTTTTCAACGACACGATTTACGTCCTGACCCCGCACGGCAAAGTCCTCTCACTGCCCACCGGCGCGACCCCCATCGACTTCGCCTACGCCCTGCACAGCAGCATCGGCGACCGTTGCCGCGGCGCGAAAGTCGAAGGGCAAATCGTGCCGCTGTCCACCCCGCTCGAAAACGGACAGCGCGTCGAAATCATTACCGCCAAAGAAGGGCATCCTTCCGTCAACTGGCTGTACGAAGGCTGGGTCAAATCCAGCAAGGCAATCAGCAAAATCCGCGCCTACATCCGCCAGCAAAACGCCGACACCGTGCGCGAAGAAGGCCGCGTCCAACTCGACAAACAGCTTGCCAAACTCACGCCCAAACCCAACCTGCAAGAGCTTGCCGAAAACCTCGGCTATAAAAAACTCGACGACCTATATACCGCCGTCGGACAGGGCGAGATTTCCAATCGCGCCATCCAGAAAGCCTGCGGCACGCTGAACGAACCGCCGCCCGTACCCGTCAGCGAAACCACCATCGTCAAACAGTCCAAAATCAAAAAAGGCGGCAAAACCGGTGTGCTCATCGATGGCGAAGACGGGCTGATGACCACGCTTGCCAAATGCTGCAAACCCGCGCCGCCCGACGATATTGTGGGCTTCGTTACCCGCGAGCGCGGCATTTCGGTACACCGCAAAACCTGCCCCTCTTTCCAACATCTCGCCGAACAAGCGCCTGAAAAAGTGTTGGACGCAAGCTGGGCGGCGTTGCAGGAAGGACAAGTGTTTGCTGTCGATGTCGAAATCCGCGCCCAAGACCGCTCAGGCCTTTTGCGCGACGTATCCGACGCGCTCGCCCGCCACAAACTCAACGTTACCGCCGTGCAAACCCAGTCCCGCGACTTGGAAGCCAGCATGAGGTTCACGCTCGAAGTCAAACAAGTCAACGACCTCCCGCGCGTCCTCGCCAGCCTCGGCGACGTCAAAGGCGTGTTGAGCGTCACACGCTTGTAAGGAGGAGCAAAAGGTCGTCTGAAAAACGGATTTCAGGTTTTTCAGACGACCTTTTTTCTGTATCGTAAATCGACATTGTAAGTATAGTGGATTAACTTTAAACCGGTACGGCAAGGCGAGGCAACGCCGTCCTGGTTTAAAGTTAATCCACTATAAAAACAGCCACACTTGCAAATCAAAGGTCGTCTGAAAACTGCAATATGCGGTTTCAGACGACCTTTTGTGTTGTCAGCTTCAAAAGCAGAGCCGAATCGGATGGAGCAGGGTCTAGTGATCGACGGTGATGCCTTTGCTTTCCTGCTGTTTCTGTTCGTCCAGTTTCTTTTGCAGCGTGTCGCACGGGGTGTCGCAATCGCAGACTTTTTTCATGCCCAGCGAGGAGATGCCGCCGCAACTGCCTTTGATGGTGCGTTTGGAAAAAATATAGCCGACCGCCATGCCGAGGATGACGAGGAGGAAGAGGCCGAAGGTGAGGAGTAGGGTTTTCATGATGGTGTTCCTGTGGGATGGATATGAGTGTGTAGATATTAATGGAGTAGTTTTTTAAACGCGCCGGACATTTCGGTATGGTAGCCGTTTTGGTCGCGGATAATCAGGAAAACGGCGAGGTTTTGCTGTTCGGCGAGTTTGAGGGCTTCGGTTTCGCCGAGTACGAAAAGTCCGGTGGACAGGCCGTCGGCGGTGGTGGCGTTATCGGCGACGACGCTGATGGAGGCGAGGCGGTGCGACAGCGGGCGGCGGGTTTGGGGGTCGATGATGTGGGACAGCCGCCTGCCTTGCGGGTCAACGTGGAAAATGCGGTAGTCGCCGGAAGTGGCGAGGGAGCGGTTGTCGAGGGGGACGACGATTTGGGTGTTGCCGCCTTGGACGATGTTGGGCTGTTCGATGCCGATGCGCCAAGGTTCGCCTTGGGCGTTGCGGCCTTTGCCGTGCAACTCGCCGCCGATTTCGACAAGGTAGTTTTGGATGCCGAGTTTTTCAAGTTCGCCTGCCACTTTGTCCACGCCGAAGCCTTTGGCGATGGAGGAGAGGTCGAGATAGGCTTCGGGTTGGGTTTTGGCGAGGGTGGCTTGTTTGCCGTTTTGCGTGAGGATGATTTTGTCCGTACCGGTTTGGGCGGCGGCTTGGTCGATTTCGGCTTGGGTGGGTTCGCGGGTGATTTCTTTGTTCGGTCCGAAGCCCCAAAGGTTGACGAGCGGGCCGACGGTTACGTCGAGCGCGCCTTGTGTGAGGCGGTTGAGGCGTAAGGCTTCGGCGGTTACGGCGGCGAAATCGGCGGAAACGGGCATGGGTTTGCGGTTCTCGCGCATTTGGTTGAAGCGGCTGATTTCGGAGTCTTCGCGGTAGGTGGACATTTGGCGGTTGACTTCTTCGAGCGTGCCGTCAATCTGCTTTTTCACGGCTTCGGGCGCGGGCGGGTTGGGGAGGTCGTCTGAAAGGTATTTGACGGTATAGGTCGTACCCATCGTTTCGCCCTGAAGCACGGTTTGTTCGGATGTTTTTTTGCCGCACGCGCCCAAGGGCAGGGTAAGGACGAGGGCGGCGGCAAGGGCGGGAATGGCGGAGGGCAGGTGCATGATAGGGTGTTCGGGTGTTTTCAGACGACGTATTGTAACGTAAAACGCAGGGGCGCGCGGCTTGCGGGAGAGGGGCTTTTCTGCTAACATCCGCGCTGCATTAAGAGTTGGGAATTCCATGCCAACCTGCTTTTCAGACGGAAAGGTAAGGTGGACGGCTGCAAAGCCGATGTGGTCCGAGAGGGCAATTCAAATCTCCCCGCTTGATGCGGGAATTTTTTTGCCTGTATGTTTTGTGCAGACAGGATTCCGAACCGTTTTATCCAAGTAGGAATATTTATCATTTGGATGGAGCGCAGGTGGAAATTTTGTTATGATTTCCGTTGTGGGATATATGATTAAACAACAGGTCGTCTGAAAGCAGACGGCTTGTTTTTGAAGGAAAATATTGAAATGAGCGAATATCTGTTTACTTCCGAATCGGTTTCCGAAGGCCATCCGGACAAAGTAGCCGACCAAGTGTCCGATGCGATTTTGGATGCGGTTTTGGCGCAAGACCCCAAAGCGCGCGTCGCGGCGGAAACTCTGGTAAACACCGGTTTGTGCGTGTTGGCGGGCGAAATCACCACTACCGCCCATGTGGACTACATCAAAGTCGCACGCGAAACCATCAAACGCATCGGCTACAACTCGTCCGAGCTGGGCTTTGATGCCAACGGCTGCGCGGTCGGCGTGTACTACGACCAACAATCCCCCGACATCGCCCAAGGCGTGAACGAAGGCGAAGGCATCGACCTGAACCAAGGCGCGGGCGACCAAGGCCTGATGTTCGGCTACGCCTGCGATGAAACCCCGACCCTGATGCCGTTTGCCATCTATTACAGCCACCGCCTGATGCAGCGTCAAAGCGAATTGCGCAAAGACGGCCGCCTGCCCTGGCTGCGTCCCGACGCAAAAGCGCAGTTGACCGTGGTTTACGACAGCGAAACCGGCAAAGTAAAACGCATCGACACCGTCGTCCTGTCCACCCAGCACGACCCTGCCATCAGCCATGAAGAACTGAGCAAAGCCGTTATCGAGCAGATTATCAAGCCTGTTCTGCCGCCCGAAATGCTGACTGCCGAAACCAAATACCTGATCAACCCGACCGGCCGCTTCGTCATTGGCGGCCCGCAAGGCGACTGCGGTCTGACCGGCCGCAAAATCATCGTCGATACCTACGGCGGCGCGGCTCCGCACGGCGGCGGCGCGTTCTCCGGCAAAGACCCGTCCAAAGTCGACCGTTCCGCCGCCTACGCCTGCCGATATGTCGCGAAAAACATCGTAGCCGCCGGTTTGGCGACCCAATGTCAGATTCAGGTTTCCTACGCCATCGGCGTTGCCGAACCGACTTCGATTTCCATCGACACTTTCGGCACCGGCAAAATCAGCGAAGAAAAACTGATTGCCTTAGTTCGCGAACATTTCGACCTGCGCCCCAAAGGCATCGTCCAAATGCTCGACCTCTTGCGCCCGATTTACAGTAAATCCGCCGCCTACGGTCATTTCGGCCGCGAAGAGCCTGAATTTACTTGGGAGCGCACCGACAAAGCAGCCGCATTGAAAGCAGCCGCAGGCGTATAAAAAAGCATAAAGGTCGTCTGAAAGGGAGTTTCAGACGACCTTTGCCGTCCCGAGTCAAAAACTTTTTGGCAAACGAAGTATCATAATGTTTTACAAAAAAAGCAGCGCGGCACTGTGTTTCCTTGCTGCGCCGTCTTTTACCCGTCCACCAATATAGTGGACTAACTTTAAACCAGTACGGCGTTACCTCGCCTTGCCGTACTATCTGTACTGTCTGCGGCTTCGTCGCCTTGTCCTGATTTAAATTTAATCCACTATAAAATAAAACTGAAGGAATACATCATGAAAAAATGGCTGCTGGCTGTTTTGCCCGCCACTGCGCTTGCCGCACCGCCTCAAGGCTTTTATCAAAATTACCAAGACTGGGACATCGCTTGCGACAATACCGGCACATGCCGTCTTGCCGGCTATCAGGCGGACGAAACAGAAACGCCGGTTTCCATCTTGTTTACCCGAAAAGCGGGGGCGAACGCCGCCGTTGCCGGCGAAGTTTCCCTGCTGCCGTTTAACGACGATGAGCGTCAACTCGCCCGTGTGGCAGCCCGCAGCGAATTGATGCTGAACGGCAAATCGCTGGGCAAATTGGCGTTGAACAAAAAAGGCTCAGGCAAATTGAGCAGCGCGCAAACCAACGCCTTGCTTGAAGCATTGAAAAAAGAAAGCAAAATCAGCATCCGTGCGGGAAAATATGAATGGCACTTGTCCAACAAAGGCGCGGCGGCGGCAATGTTGAAAGCGGACGAATTCCAAGGTCGTCTGAACACGCCTTCCGCGCTGATACGCAAAGGCAACAGCAGTCAGGCAGTCCTCAGCCCGCAGCCCAAACCCGTCATCCGCGCCGTTGCCGTACCGAAAACAGCAGGCGATATACTGGAACAAGACACACCGCGCCACAGCGCCGTCATGAAGCTGCTGCGCAACAGCAACCGCGTTTCCGAAGGCGACGATAATTACTGTTACGCCCTGCATAATAAAGAGCAAATGGGTTGGAACCGCAGCCTGTATGTCCATCCGCTCAACGATCGTCAGGTTTTGATTTCGGCAATCTGTATCGGCGGTGCTTATCAAACCAGCGGCTACTATGCCATTGCCGATAAAGAGTTGACCAAAATCGAACAAGTGCTGCCGCCGATGGTATACGGTGGGCACGGCGGATTCGACGAGAAAACAGCCACCCTCAGCGGCAGCTTCAAAGGCCGCGGCATAGGCGACTGCTGGACAAGCAATACGGCGGTGTGGGACGGCAAGGCATTCGTCCGCAGCGGCGAACACACTACCGGCTCGTGCAAAGGCTTTACCGGCGGTGCGTGGTGGCTGCCGATTTTTGATGCCCGCGTCGAGCGTTAAAATACGCCGAATATCGAAACAAGCGGCAAAAGCCGTTTCAAAAATGCCCGCAAGATTGAGCGATTTTGCGGGCATTTGCTACACGCGGGCGATGTTTGGAAGGGAAAAGGCGCCGCAGCAGAATGCCCGTTTTCAGACGACCTTTTTCCTTATACAATACGCTTGGATTTTATATATTCTGATATAAAGGATACGGATTATGTTCGGCAAACAACTCTTTGAAGAAGTCAGCGCAAAAATCAGCGAAACCATCGCCAACAGCCCCGCCAAAGACATGGAGAAAAACGTCAAAGCCATGCTCGGCAGCGCGTTCAACCGTATGGATTTGGTTACGCGCGAAGAATTCGACATCCAGCAGCAGGTTTTGATCAAAACCCGCACCAAATTGGTCGAGCTGGAAGAGCGTCTGGCAAAACTCGAAGCCGCGCAAGAGCCTGAGCAGACTGCATTGGAAGCTGCCGAAGCCGCAGCCGAAGAAGCCGTCGCCGAAATCAAACAGCAAACCGAAGCCGGCGAATAAGGTCGTCTGAAACATGTCGCTTGCCTTGGTTTACAGCCGCGCCTTGAGCGGCATGAATGCGCCGTTGGTCGAAGTGGAAGCCCACCTTGCCAACGGCCTGCCTCATTTCAATATCGTCGGATTGCCCGACACCGAAGTCAAAGAAAGCCGCGACCGTGTGCGCGCCGCCATCATCCAAAGCGGTTTCGACTTCCCCGCCAAAAAAATCACCGTCAACCTCGCCCCCGCCGACCTGCCCAAAGAATCGGGACGTTTCGACCTGCCGATTGCGCTGGGCATCCTCGCCGCATCCGGACAAATCGCACCCGAAAAGCTCGCGCAATACGAGTTTGCCGGCGAATTGGCACTTTCCGGCATGTTGCGCCCCGTGCGCGGCGCGTTGGCGATGGCATGGCAGGGTATGCAGGCTGGGCGTTCTTTCGTCTTGCCGCAGGAAAACGCAGAACAAGCCGCCGTGATGCGCGGCATTACCGTTTACGGCGCGCGTTCGTTAGGTGAGGTCGCCGCCCATTTGAACGGCATCGAACCTTTGGCGCAAACCGACTGCCAAGTTCCGCAGAGGTCGTCTGAAAACGCCAAACTGCCTGATCTCATCGATGTTAAAGGTCAACATACTGCCCGCCTTGCTTTGGAAATCGCTGCCGCGGGCGGACACAGCCTCTTGATGATGGGCCCGCCGGGAACGGGCAAATCCATGCTTTCCCAACGGCTGCCCGGCATTCTGCCGCCTTTGACCGAAGACGAATTGGTCGAAGTGTGGGCGTTGCGTTCGCTCCTGCCCAATCATCAGCAACAACTCGACAGCAACCGTCCTTTCCGCAGCCCGCACCACAGCGCCAGCTCGGCAGCCATGGTCGGCGGCGGTTCTGACCCGCGTCCGGGCGAAATTTCATTGGCGCATCACGGCGTTTTATTTTTGGACGAGCTGCCCGAGTTCGACCGCAAAGTTTTGGAAGTTTTGCGCGAACCTTTGGAAAACGGCGAAATCCACATTTCCCGCGCGGCGCGCCAAGCCGTCTATCCCGCCAAATTCCAGCTCGTCGCCGCCATGAACCCGTGTCCGTGCGGTTATCTCGGGCATCCCGTCAAACCCTGCCGCTGCACGCCCGAAAGCGTCGCGCGTTACCGCAGCAAAATTTCCGGCCCGTTGCTCGACCGCATCGATTTGACCATCGAAGTCCCCAGCCTGTCCGCCGCCGAACTGATGCAGCAGGAAGCGGGGGAAAGCAGCGCCGTCGTATTAGCGCGCGTGATCGCCGCCCGCGACAAACAATACGCGCGGCAAGGTAAAGTCAACGCCGCCTTGAGCGTCAGTGAACTCGACACGTCCGCCCGCATCCAAAAAGAAGCGCAGGAAGCCTTGGGCAGCCTGTTGGAAAAACTCTCCCTCTCCGCCCGCAGCTTCCACCGCATCATGCGTGTGGCGCGTACATTGGCGGATTTGGCGGGCGATGAAGAAGTCGGCAGAAGCCATGTTTTGAAAGCCGTCAGCTTCCGCCGCGCGTTGTAAGGTTTTTCAGACGACCTTGGGTACTGAAAACGGAAGATCCAAAGTATAGTGGATTGACTTTAAACCAGTACGGCGTTGCCTCGCCTTAGCTCAAAGAGAACGATTCTCTAAGGTGCTGAAGCACCAAGTGAATCGGTTCCGTACTATCTGTGCTGTCTGCGGCTTCGTCGCCTTGTCCTGATTTAAAGTTAATCCACTATAAAAGTTTAGACGGGTCGGGTATCTTGCTGGTGTGTCCAATGCGGAGTATTCTGTTCGGGCAAAAGAAGCCCGTCGTCGGTCAATTGTCAGCGCGTCCTAACATCACGGCGGTTTTCGTAAAAACCATGTAAACAAACGGCGCATTTTTGCCCAATATAAAGGATATTGATAAAATGACCCGTCCCTACCGATGGCAGCAGCAGATTCCTCTGCCGCCAAAAGGTCGTCTGAACGGCATCATCAATATAGGTATCTCATGAATAAGAACACTCAATACGGCAAAGGCCTTTTCGGCTTTTTCTTCGGCCTCATCCTCGCCACCGGCGTGATCGGGGGCATCCTGTATTTTCTGAATCAAGACACCCCGAACGCCTTCAAGGGCGCGACCGAGCCTCAAAAACAGCAAACCGAGCCTGAAATCCTCAAGCCGCAGGAAAAATCCAAACCTGAATCCAAGCCTGAGACTGAAGAGCAGCCTGTCGTTGTTCCCGTAGAGAAAGAGCGTCCGGCAGAAGAAGCCAAGCCCGAACAGAAACGCAGCGAAGCCGACGACGATGCGGCAGCCAAAGAAAAAGAACGCGCAGACAAAGAAGCGAAAGAAAAGGCAGATAAAGCCAAAGCCGAGAAAGAACGCGCGGACAAAGAAAAAGCGGAAAAAGAGCGTGCCGTCCATGAAGCGGAAGACGAAGCCCGCGAAGCAGAAAAAGCCCTGCGCGAAGCTGAAAAAGAAGACAAAGACGCTGCCGAACGCGAGTTGAGACAAAAACTCGCCGAGAAAAAGGCAGAGCTTGCGAAAAAACGCGCAGAAAAAGAAAAAGCCGACAAAGAAGCCGCCGATAAAACCAAAAAGGCAGCCGAGTTGACGGATAAACAAAAAGCGCGCGCCGAGCGCAAACTTGCCGAGAAAAAAGCGGCAGAGAAGAAAGCCGCCGAAGCCAAGAAAACCGAAACGACCAAAACCAACAAACCGACCCCCGAGCAAATCCTGAACAGCGGCAGCATCGAAAAAGCCCGTCAGGAAGCAAATAAAGGCGCGGCGAAAGAAGTGAAAAAAGCCGAAGCAGAAAAACAAACCGCCAAAGCCGACAATGCCAAAGCCGAAGCTAAAACTGCGGAAGGTGGTAAGAAAGTCATCCTGCAAATGGGTTCGTACGCCGACCGCAACAGCGCCGATGCGCAACGTGCCAAACTCGCCATGCTGGGCATTTCGTCCAAAGTGGTCGAACGCACCAACGGCGACAAAACCGTTTACCGCGTACAAAGCAACAGCATGTCGTCTGAAGCCGCAAAAAACGTTCAGAAAGACTTGCAAAAACACAATATCAACAGCCTGATGCGTTCGGCTCAATAAGGAGGCAGCAATGAAACGGACAACCAAACCGGCAGTCGTCCTCCTCAGCCTTGCGCTTGCCTTTTCCGCAAGCGCGCAGGCTGCGGTCGAAGGCGTGGATTACACGGTTTTGAACAAACCGATTCCGCAACGAGACGCATCCAAAATCGAAGTTTTGGAATTTTTCGGCTATTTCTGCATACATTGCCAAAACTTTGATCCCGTCTTGCTGTCATACAGCAAAACTTTCCCGAAAGACGTTTACCTGCGTACCGAACACGTCGTCTGGATGCCTGAAATGCTGGGCTTGGCGCGGGTTGCCGCGGCGGTTAACGCTTCGGGTTTGAAGTATCAGGCAAACCC
>ERZ773076.762-NODE-762-length-15329-cov-4.326241_pt1 | contig 15329 bp, 12 predicted proteins | sample MGYA00580613_ERZ773076 | MGnify/ENA primary metagenome ERZ773076 (study PRJEB29015, sample SAMEA2738005) | human oral metagenome | biome: human oral; feature: human-associated habitat; material: dental | place: China | collected 2057 ...
AAATGAAAAGTAAAACTAATATATACTTTCGTTATTCACTAATCACTATTCGTTATTCACATAACTGTTTCACGTGGAACAATTAAGTAGTCAGACTTGTGTAAAGATGCAATAAATCGTATCTTAAAAGTAAAAAACAATTCTAATAAGGTAAATTTAAACAATTTTATTACTTGACGAATACTTATATCAAAATAAAAAGAAAATAGAAATTTGATACGTTTCTGAAAGAGAAAAAATGAGCAAAAAGAAATAGAAAGTGAAAAACAAATAGTGAAAAGTGAAGATTGAAGGTAAAAAATTAAGCATGCAAAAAACTAAGAACTCAAAACTATGAAAGTAATAGACCACAGTGTGAGTGGAGAGACGTTTGCACTGGAATATGATGACCATTACAAACTCTATCACACCACACCTATCCCTGAAAACTTAGGTAGCTACTACCAAAGCGAGGCTTATATCTCCCATACCGATGGAAATAAAGGCCTTTTTGAAAGACTATACCAATGGGTAAAACACTACACCCTCCAAAGGAAAATACACCTTGTAGAACAATACGTACCTCAAGGCAAACTCCTTGATATAGGAGCAGGTACAGGGGATTTTGTTCGCACTGCTAAGCAACGAGGCTGGTACGCCACAGGAGTAGAACCCGAAGTCAAAGCCCGTGATAGGGCAGGGGAGAAGGGAGTTTTCCTATACGAAAGTCAAGAGCAACTTACTGAAAAATATGATGTCATCACTCTTTGGCATGTCTTAGAACACATTCCCCAGCTGGAAGATCAGATTTTATTTCTAAAGAATCACTTAGAAAAAGAGGGATTATTAGTCATTGCAGTACCTAATTACCTAAGCCGAGATGCCCAGCATTATGGCCCCTATTGGGCTGCCTATGATGTACCCAGACATCTATGGCACTTCTCCCAAGAGAGTATTCGGCTACTCTTTGAAGAAAAAGGTTTTGAACTTATAGGGGTAAAACCTATGCCTTTTGATGCTTTCTATGTAAGCCTACTCTCAGAAAAATATAAGTCAGGGAAAATGAACTTTCTCAAGGGCTTTTACCATGGACTGCTTTCTAATCTCTCAGCCTTAAGGACAAGGGAATACTCATCACTCATATACCTATTAAAAGTAAAAGGTAAAAAGTAATAAATTGTTCCACGTGGAACAATTGAACTATCTAAGTCAGCACCTATGTGAAATGCAATAAATAGTATCTCAAAGATATCATTTCTCAATATAGTATGAGTTTGATATAGGTAAGCTATAGTTTTTCTTCTATATACACAGTTGTAGATATTTGATAGTTTCGTAGGTAACTCTTACTATGCCAAACTCAGAATTATCATACCCAAATAGATATATAAATAACAAAAAATTATTTTAAATAGTTATTTTTAAACGATTTTACTATCCAGTGTAATCTTATATCAAAATAAAAAGAAAATAGAAATTTGATACATTTCTGAAAGCAAAATTTTTAAGGGTAAATAAATGAAAAGCAAAAAGCAAGGAGTAAAGAGTGAAAAAGTTAAATATTCATTCTTATCCTATTTATTTTGTTAAAAAAGAATAGAATCTTCATTAACTTTCGTACATTTGTGGCTGAATTTGAGAAATAATGTAAAAACCGTATAGTTATGAATAAAGTTATCTTAGGTGTCGCATTCGTATTGAGCCTCGCTGCTTGTCAGCAAAGTCAAAAAATTGCCTATGTAGATAACAGCAAGCTCTTAGATGAATATCAAGAAAAAAAGGATTTGGAAGCAATGCTCAAAGGGAAAATCAATAAGTACCAGCTCAAGCGTGATAGCATCTCACAGGCCTTCCAAGTGAAAGCACAGGCCTTCGAAGCACAAGCTAAGAGCTTAGCCCCCGCAGTAGCACAACAAAAGTATGGCGAACTGGCTCAAGAAAGCCAACTCCTACAACAACAACTCATGGTAGAAGAACAAGCTATACAAGAAGAAAGCCGTACCAAAATGGATACCCTCCTAAAAAAAGTCAAAAACTTTATCAAAGACTATGGCAAACAACATGATTATGACTTCATATTGGGCGCCAATGACGGAGGTAGCGTGCACTATGGAAAAGCAGACAAAGATATTACTGCTGATATAGTGAAAGCACTCAATGAAAAAAAGTGATGGATTACTTTACTCGTTGTTTAAGTTTATTATTAATTATTAAAAAAGTGTTCCACGTGGAACACTTTTTTTATGATTAATACTATTTTTTAATCGTTTGAATCAAGTTTGGAAAGAAGCCATTTATCAAAAGGAATACTCCAAAAATCACTAAAAAGATATTGATACCTTGCTTCACCTTGTGTATATTGGTAGGGGTAAGGCGATGACGTAAGCGCTTAGCTATAAGAATTTTTAGTACATCAGTAAGCAAATAGGTAAGCAATATAGTTGCTAAGAAGAATAATACACGAGTAGGGGTCATACCAGGACGAGCAGAGAAAGTAGCAATAGTAGCCAACCAATAGAAAAACACTCCTACATTAATCACATTGAGAAAAAAACCCTTATAAAAATAAGTAAAATAACTACCTTCCTTAATAGCTACTATCCGAGTTTGCGGAGGGTGTAGCCTAAAATCACGGCGCTCCTTAACGAAAGAAAACAAGCCATACACAATGATAAGCAAGCCTCCATAGACAAACAAATTGGGGTTATTCTCTATATAAGCCGACAACTTACTGGTACCCCAATAGGCCAAAGCTATAAAAAATATATCTCCTGAAATAGCTCCCAAATCAAAAGCCAAAGCCGAACGCGCCCCCTTAGTAATGCTGGTCTCTATCAAAATAAAAAATACAGGCCCTATAGTGAAAGCTAAAATAATCCCTAAGGAAATTGCTATAAAAATAGTCTCTATCATTGCTAAAAGAAAAAGCAAATATACTGAAAAAATAGATATTATAAAAGAAAAATAAAAACTTTATTTTCTCACTGTTATTACCTCAAAAGGTCGCTCTATAGTAGTACCACGCTTAGTGGGAATCTCTTCCGTAAAAGTCTGTAATTCAAAAGCTGAAAAACCTACCGAAAGCAATAGCTCTTGAAGCTGCTCAGGGGTATAGAAAGTGAATATTTCCTTGGTAAAGGGCATACGCTCACCAAATTCTTTGCCTATAGCACCCAAAACAAAGCTACCTCCCTGCCTAAGTAGGGAATAGACCTGAGCAAAATAAGCCCTCAAGTCTGTAATAAAATAGTACGTATTGACAGTAAAACAGACCTCAAAACACTCATAGGGGAGTGGAGGTAGCCCCTCGGTAGGAGCGTGTAAGAAAACAGCCTTTCCTTGCTCCACAAGCTCTGTATTAAGTGCAGTAGCATCAGCTATCATAGGTTCAGAGCGTTCTACCCCTATATAGCGTAAGTGGGGTGTCTTAGCAAAGAGGTAGGGGAGGTGTGCTCCATTGCCAAAACCTATTTCTAATAGCTGCTTCGTCTGCAAAAGGGGTAAGCAGTCTATAGTACGCTCTATCATATTTCGGTTGGAGGCAAAGATATAAGCACCCACTTCCTTGGCGAGTGCTCCTTCAGGACAGCGCAACTGCCTGCCCAATAATAAGTTATCAGTTATAGGAGGAACCATAATAAGTAAAAAATTTAAAGTGAAAAACAAAGATAGTGAATACTTAAAGCTGAGCATTTGAGTAAAAGTATCAATCAGTTTTTCATTATTCACTATTAACTTCTCACTTAATTGTTCCACGTGGAACAAATTAAATAGCTAATAATAAGCAACAAAATTAATAAAAAATAGTAGGAAAACAAATATTTTTATTACCTTTGTCACGAATTTAAAATACTAACAATATGAAAAAAATTGTTTTACTCTTTGTAGCCGCCTACTTGGCGTTATCTTGCAGTAAAAATAATGATTGTAACTGCAAAAAAGAAGAAAAAAATGATACACCTAAATCGGTACTTTTAGGTACTTGGAAGATTACTAAAAAAGTAGAAAACGGTGAAATAAAAGAACTCTATAACGATTGTGATGCCAATGAAACTTTTGTCTTCCAAGAGAAAGAAGCTATTAATGAAAGTTACCAAAAGGGAAGATTCAACCCTTACGATAATACTATAGAATGTAGAAGTAAAAAAGAGGTATATCCTACTTATGAATACAAAAAAGAGGAAAACAAACTCTACTTAGAAATAGAAGTAAAAGGAAAAACCTATATGATGCCTCAAAAAATTACTCTTGAAAATAACAATACCCAACTCACCATTTATCATAATTATGACGCTGAAAACAACTATAAAGTATATACCAAACAAAAATAAATAGTAGAATAGCTTATATAAAAAACTCCGAACTTTTCTCGTTCGGAGTTTTTTGTTAGTTCACTAATTCAAAGTCTAAATAGCGCTTGACCAAATCGGTATTCTTAACACGTATCATTACCTCGTCACCCAAGGTATAGCGTTGTTTGCTTACTTCGCCTATAAGAGCATAAGCCTTTTCGTCAAATACATAATAATCGTCCTTCATATCTCTGGCACGTATCATACCCTCACACTTGTTTTCAATAATCTCTACATAGATACCAAATTCGGTAACCCCTGAAATCACTCCCAAGAACTCCTGATCCTTGTGCTCTTCCATGTACTTAATCTGCATGTACTTGATAGAATCACGCTCAGCCGAAGTAGCCAAGTTCTCCATTTGAGAAGAGTGCTTACACTTCTCTTCGTATTCCGCCTCATTAGCCGAAGCACCTGCGTCCAAATAGAGCTGCAAAAGGCGGTGTACCATCACATCAGGATAACGACGAATAGGGGAAGTGAAGTGGGTGTAATCATCAAAAGCCAAACCATAGTGCCCTATATTATGTGTAGAATAAGCGGCCTTGCTCATAGAGCGAATAGCCAAGGTATCCACTAAGTTCTGTTCTTTCTTACCATGTACCTCTTCCAATAAGTGATTAATAGAATGGGCAATGTTCTTTTTGTCCTTGAGATTGAGCTTGTAACCAAAGCGAGAGATGACACCCTGCATCTGCAGGAGCTTTTCCTCATCAGGCACATCGTGGATACGATAGACAAAAGTCTTCTGCAGCTTGGAGGCATACTCGGCTACCTTACGATTGGCCAGCAACATAAACTCCTCTATGAGTTTGTTAGCCTCCTTACTCTCCTTGGTATAGACACCCAACGGATTATTGTTTTCGTCCAAGACAAACTTCACTTCCAACTTATCAAAAGAAATAGCCCCTGCTCTCATTCGCTTCTCACGGAGAATTTCTGCCAAGGCATTCAGCGAAAGAATTGCCTCTACAATTTCCTTGGAAACGGTATAGCTACCTTCTGGACGAATAGAAATCTCTTGAGGCATCACAAAATCCGTCAGCACCTCCATATAAGGGGTATCAAAAGCCTCAATCACTGCCTGTGCTTCCTCATAGGCAAAGCGTGCATCGGAGCGAATCACCGTACGGCCGAGCCATACATTGCGAATTTCTGCTTGAGGAGAAAGTTCAAATATAGCCGAGAAAGTATATTTCTCCTCTTCAGGACGCAGCGAGCAAGCAAAGTTGGACAATACTTCAGGGAGCATAGGCACCACCCGATCCACCAAATATACCGAAGTAGCCCGCTGGTAAGCCTCATCGTCCAATATAGTGCCAGGTTGCACATAGTGAGAGACATCGGCTATATGCACCCCAATCTCATAGTTGCCATTCTCAAGTACTTGGAAAGACAGTGCATCATCAAAGTCCTTAGCATCACGTGGGTCAATGGTAAAGGTAAGCACTCCACGCATATCTCTGCGGCGAGCAATCTCTTCTTCCTTGATAGTAGTATCCAATTGCTGTGCATAGGCCTCTACCTCCTGAGGAAACTCATGAGGCAATCCATATTCGGCCAAGATAGCATGCATCTCAGTATGGTGTTCCCCAGGCTTACCGAGAACTTTCTCCACTACACCATAAGGAGAGTTGGCACGAGAAGTCCATTGGGTAATACGCACCAATACCTTATCCCCATCTTCGGCACCATTACAATCCTCTTTGGGAACAAAGATGTCTGTATACATACGCCTATCGGTAGGTACTACAAAGGCAAAATTTTTCTGCATCTGTACCACCCCAACAAAGGTTGTACGCTTGCGCTCTATCACCCGAGTAATCTCCCCTTCGAGCTTTTCACGACGGCGTGGAAAGACATACACTTCCACCAGATCGCCATGTAAGGCCTTGTTAAGCAAGTTGTTAGGAACAAATACATCTTGGTCTAAGTCCTCACACACCACATAAGCATTACCGTTGGAGGCCATATCCACCACTCCTTGGTGGTAGTAAGTAGCCTCTTGTGCTTGAAAGTGACCTTGAGTAGTTTCTTGAATATGCGATTGCTTGACCAATTTGGCTAAGGAAGCAATAATATCATTACGCATTTCGGTAGAAGTAGCCTTGAGCTTTTCAGCTATTTGTTTCCAAGAGAAACTCTTGCCGCTATTCTTTTGTAGAATAACCAAAATATCTCTACTGAAGTCCTTGTTTTTTTTCTTTTTCTGTTTGAATTTCTTCTTACTCATTTTTCGTTTTAATTTACGAGTTTTCTATTGATTATTAGCTACTTTCTCATTTTTTTTGTATCTTTGCACTCACATTAGTATTAGCCTTACTTGAAAAGTAGCAGCCATAATATGTGTAGAAAAGTAAAAACAGCTAATAGACATAAGGTCTATGACCAGTCAGCGCGCAAAGTTACAAATTTTCAACCATCAACTCACATATAAAAAATAAATATTCTTTTTTATATAAAAAAATAATGATGATAATACGCTGTGAATTCAGGTAGAAAAATAGATAAAAATCCTTGCAAGCTATACCTAAAGGAGTTTATCAACAATTCATAAGCATACTAATGTACTGATATATAAGAGATAATAGCACTTATTCACTAAAGCGTTTTTTTGTTCTTAAAAGTATTTGGGTATAAAAAAGCGAAAAAATAATCCTCATTTTCTCTTCCGCAGTGGTTAATAAGTCATGAGAAATAAAGTTGTTTTTTTGGTTGGTTTTCGCATATAACCAACTTTTTCAAATAATCCTATTTTTTAATGCTTTTTTATTATAGAGTTATCAACCAATTTCAAAAATAAAAAGTGGATAATTAAGAGCGTTATCCACTATTCATTATTTGCACTTCACTTAAAATTACTTTAACAAAATAATAAGTGTTAAAACTTATTATTTTATCAAAAAAAATGATTTACTTTGCCCCGTGAATTTACTAACAAGAAAATAGAGAAACCATGAAAAGAATTTTTTTAATAGGCCTTGGCCTTGTATGCCTGCTTAGTTGTGATAAATCTAAGATAGCCAATACAATTGAAAATAAAGACTACGCTAAGATAAAGGACAATGCCTCCAGTGATGACAGTGCTCCTGAACTTACCCTAAGTGAATATCTGATCGCTAATGGCTATGATAAGAATGCTGATGGAAACTTACAAGACAGAGAGCTGGCACAGATAGAGAGTCTTATAGCGGTTGGTAAGAGCATTACCAACCTTGATGTATTGTCTAAAATGACCAACCTGAAACAAGCTGATTTTTCAGGTAATAAGATCACTGTTGCCATTATCAATGCCCCTCTGTTGGCAGAGCTTAACCTAAGCAATAATAGACTAATTAGTATGGATATATCCAGAGCTCCAAAATTGGTAGGTAATATTAATGTTACAGGTAATCCTAAACTTACTTGTGTAAAAACTGAAGCTATACAGCTTACTACTATAAAAAATAAAAGGAATAATATAAAAACTGATACAGATAAAGAAGGGAAGTCTAAAGTCAACTTTGCAACTAATTGCAGATAGAAAAGTTAAATATATATTAAATAATATATAGGTTGGAAATAAAGACGTACCTTTGCACTGTTTCATAATATTGGAATTTATTGGTTAAAAAAGGAATTGCCTCGTAATTGAGGCAATTTTTTTATGTCCATATAAGAGAAAAAATTAATCATTATTGGCATTAATCATTAATTTTCGTATTTTTGCCTTTCAAACCAATAAACCATGAACTTACGTCTATTTCTCCTCTTGAGTGGGTTATTCTCTGTAACAGCTTTTGGACAATCTCAGGACAGTCTGTTACAAGTATTACAGCGCCAGATAAGGGAACTAAAGATACAGCGTAGTCAGGATTCGCTCAAGGTCAATGTACTGAGCCAAGAGTTACAATCCTTATTGCTTCTGGATACACGCCGTGTGGATACGGAGAAAGATTCAATCTACAAAGCACAGCGACAAGAAGAGATCAAGCGTATCTATTCCAAGGCCAATGGATCTCCATTGGTCTTGGAGAATGACACTCTCTATACAGTCTATGCAAGTTTGGGGCTTTATTCTCCCTTGGAACGAACTGAATATACTCTTAAGAAGTTACGCAAATTGGTAGAATTACCTGTTTTTAAAAAGGATTCACTTAAAGTAAAATCTCAAAAAGATCTCTTTATGGTAACCTACCAAGGAGAATGGATACAGGCCATAAGTGAAGAAGATGCTATCTTGGCACATCTTTCCCAAGAGGAATTAGCTCAATCCTTACAAAAAAATATTTTGAGGGCTGTAACCCAGTATAGAGAGGAACACAGTATGCAAAAACGTCTGCTACGTATTGGTGAATTATTTCTATTTGTTATAGCCATTATTACACTCTTCTACTTACTGAATCTTCTTTTTAGAAAACTGGAACAACAGCTACTCAAACAATCTTTCTTTAAAAAAGGGGTAAAAATCAAGAACTACCAAATGCTTAACAAGGATAATATGAAGTATATCCTTGGTAAAACACTTTTTCTACTGAAGTTGGTTATCTTTTTCATCATTATTTTCGTAAGTATTCCTTTTGCCTTGAAGCTTTTTTCTTCTACCCAAATGTGGGCAGAAAAGCTTTTGAAACTGATTTTAGATCCACTTAGTCAGATAGGCAATGCCATCATGGATTACTTGCCTAACCTTGTGATCATAGGAATAATTGCCCTTATTGCACGTATGGTACTGAACCTTATGCGGTATTTTCTCTATGAGATAGAGCGAGGAGCACTTAAGATAAAAGGCTTCTATAAGGAATGGGCTAAGCCTACTTATAATATTCTGAGAATCTTGTTTCTCTGTTTTATTTTTATTGTGTCTTTCCCTTACTTACCTGGATCGGGTTCCTCGGCCTTTCAGGGAGTATCTATTTTCTTAGGGCTACTGATTTCCTTGGGTTCGTCCTCCACCATTTCCAATGGAATGGCAGGCATATTCATCACTTATATGCGTGCTTTTCGGGAGAATGATTGGATTAAGGTAGGGGATTATATAGGTATGGTTATACATAGAGATAGCTTAGTTACTCGCCTGAAGACCATTAATAACGAAGAGGTTACGGTACCCAATTCCATGATACTCTCCTCTTCTACGATGAATTTTTCCTCCATAGGTCGTACTAATGGTCTGGTGGTAACCACTCAGGTGAAAGTACGCTACGATGCCCGCTTGGAGGACGTAGATGCTACCCTTATTGCTGCCGCTCAGGCTACTAAGGGCGTAACGGATAAGATTACTCCATACATATACCACATATCGCTCAACGAGCTGAATGCTACTTATGAGATCAATGCCGTAACCTTTGAGCCGCAGAATATGTATATAATCAAGTCCGACCTGATTAAGAATATCTATAATGCTTTCCGTGAGCGCAATATAGAGCTTACCTCTATTGAATTTATTGAAATTAAATCATGTCAGTAGTCAGAAGTCAGTGGTCAGAAGTCAGTGGTCAGAAGTCAGTGGTCAGAAGTCAGTGACATTAATCATTAATCATTATTTAAGTTGTCTTACATTCGTTTCTACAATTGTGTAACTCCCTTGGGCGTTACCGTACAAGATCATATAGATGCCCTCTTGAAGGGACAAACGGGAATACAATATTTCTCCCATTTTGGTCATATACCCGATGTATATTTGGCTAAGATTTCCTCAGAACAAGTGGAGGCGTGTATTCCTTTTGTAAGCCCTAATATGGAGCTATCATGGCTGGAGAAGCTCCTCCTTTTGGCTGTGGTGCCTCTGCTGCCTATGATGCAGATAGGGGAGCGTACCGCCTTGGTACTCTCCACCACCAAAGGGAATATCTCCCAGTTGCAAGCAGGAGGTAGCTTGCCTTACCTTACCTTGATAGCTAAGAAGATAGCCAAGTTCTTGGGAATTACTACCGAACCTATTGTAGTGTCCAATGCCTGCGTATCGGGTGTAGTAGCCCTTTCGGTAGCCGATAGGCTACTGCGTAGTGATGTCTATGATAGTGCCTTGGTCTTGGCAGGCGATGAGATTTCCGAGTTTGTACTCTCTGGTTTTCAGTCCTTTCAGGCGATGAGTCCTCGCCCTTGCAAGCCTTATGACAAGGTGCGCGATGGTATCACCCTTGGTGAGGCTGCCGTGGCGGTTTTTCTTACTCAAGATGATTTCTGGGCACAAGCTGAGATCTTAGGCAGCAGCAGTATCAACGATGCCAACCATATCTCAGCCCCCTCTCGCACAGGGGAAGGACTCTACCTGAGTATCACCCAAGCCTTAGCCGAAGCGGGGCTTACTCCTATTGAAATAGATTATGTCAATGCCCATGGTACGGGAACCCTCTATAACGATGAGATGGAAGCTATCGCCTTTGCTCGTGCAGGACTGCAACAGACGCCACTGAGTAGCTACAAAGGCTATTTTGGACATACCTTAGGAGCTTCTGGACTTTTGGAGACGGTAGTGAGTTTGGCACTTGCCAAAGAGGGAAAGCTCCTTAGGAGTGAAGGTTTTGACACCTTAGGTGTTTCCCAGCCACTGCATATCCTCACCCAAACTCAAGAGGCTCAGGTGAAGTACTTACTCAAGACCGCTTCAGGCTTTGGTGGAAGTAATGCTGCTATGGTATTGCGATTGATGGATTAGCACAAGCCCTCTTCGGCTAAGCTCTTATATTGCTTTTCGGTGATGATGACATGATCTAAGAGGCGTATATCCAATAGTTGCCCCGCTTCCCTTACTCGCTGGGTGAGTTGCAAGTCTTCCTTGCTGGGGATAGTACTCCCTGAGGGGTGGTTATGGGTAAGGATCATAGAGACAGCCCCTTGTTCCAAGGCCATTTTCAGTAGCAAACGAATATCCACCACTGTATGGGTGATACCCCCTACCGAGAGTCGCACCTTGTGCATCACGCGCGCGGCACTACTGAGGTACAATGCCCAAAACTCCTCATGTGGGAGTTCGCCGATAAGAGGCTGCATAAGTGCAAAAACATCTTCAGCACTCTCAATCTTGGGTAGTGGTTCGGGCGTTTCTGCGCTGCGCCTACGCCCCAGCTCGGTAGCGGCTAAGATAGTAATGGCCTTGGCCTTGCCAATCCCCTTGAAAGCGAGTAACTGCTGGAGGGTCTGCTTACCTAAAGCAGTAAGGCTATTACTTACTGAAGCCAAGATACGTTGGCTCAGTGCGACGGCACTTTCGGTAGCATTGCCCGAACCGATCAGGATAGCTAAGAGTTCGGCATTGGTAAGTACTGCTTTGCCTTGCGAGATCATCTTCTCCCGTGGCCGGTCGCTATCCGCCCAGTCTTTGATAGAGAGCCGCTGAGAGGAGGAAGGATTCTTAGTCATAAGATTTTTTGTGTTTTTGGAGTACAAATTTACAAAAAAAAGGCCAATTTACCAATGAGATAATGAGTCAATTTGCTGATGAGTGAAAATAAGAAATTAGAAATATGAAAAAATGCTTATTTCTACAAATTTGCTGATTATCTCATTGGCGGATTGACAAATTATTTCTACCTTTGCAAAATAATTGGCAAATTTGCTAATTAACAAATCAATAAATTAATACCTATGACCTATAATCACAAAGAAATAGAAGCCTATTGGCAGGCTTATTGGGCAGAGCACCAAACTTATAAGTCAGTAAATGACTTTAGCAAACCTAAGTACTATGTACTTGATATGTTCCCTTACCCATCAGGGGCGGGCTTGCACGTAGGGCACCCGCTGGGTTATATAGCCAGTGACATTGTAGCACGCTACAAGCGCCACCAAGGGTTCAATGTATTGCACCCCCAAGGCTACGATAGCTTTGGCCTACCTGCCGAACAGTATGCGATCCAGACAGGACAACACCCTGCCCTGACCACGGCACAGAACATTGCTCGCTATAGGGAGCAGTTGGACAAGTTAGGCTTTTCGTTTGACTGGAGTCGTGAGGTAAAGACCTCCGATCCTGCCTACTACCGCCATACCCAGTGGATATTTATTCAACTTTTCAATTCGTGGTATAACCGAGCTACCGACAAGGCTGAGCCTATAGAGACCCTCGTTGCCCTTTTTGAGAAAGGTGGTAATGCAGGTGTTGATGCTCCTTGTGACGACGATACCCCAACCTTCACCGCCGAGCAGTGGAAAGGCTTTTCTGAGGCCGAGAAGCAGCGTATTTTACTCAAGTACCGCTTGACTTACTTGGCTGAGACAGAAGTAAATTGGTGTCCTGCCTTGGGTACCGTCTTGGCCAATGACGAGGTAGTCAATGGCGTCTCCGAGCGTGGAGGCCACCCTGTGATTCGCAAGAAGATGACCCAATGGAGCATGCGTATCACTGCCTATGCTGACCGCCTCTTGCAGGGATTAGATACCATAGACTGGAGTGAGAGCATCAAGGAAAGCCAGCGCAACTGGATAGGAAAGTCGGTAGGGGCAAGTATTGATTTTGTAGTTGTCGAAGGCAATCATAAAATCACCGTTTTCACCACACGCCCCGACACTCTCTTTGGAGTTACTTACCTTACGCTTGCCCCTGAGCACCCCTTAGTGCTTGAGATCACCACCGAGGAGCAGCGCGCGGAAGTGGAAACCTATATAGCCGATACTGCTAAGCGCTCCGAGCGCGATCGTATGGCCGATACCAAGACCGTATCGGGCGCCTTTACAGGTGCTTATGCGGTACACCCACTCACAGAAAAGCAAGTGCCTATTTGGATAGGAGACTATGTACTGGCCAGCTATGGTACAGGAGCCGTGATGGCTGTACCTGCGGGGGACGAGCGCGATCATGCCTTTGCCCAACACTTTAAGGGAGCAAAGGGTATGCCCGATATGATCAATATTTTTGACAAAGATATATCAGAAAACGCCTTTACCGACAAGGAGGGTATGACCTACCAAAACTCTGATTTCTTGGACGGTTGTACCAGCTTCAAGGAGGCTTTTCCTAAAGTCTTAGCGGCCTTAGAAGCCAAGGGAGCAGGCAAGGCCAAAGTGAATTACCGCTTGCGTGATGCAGTTTTCTCTCGTCAGCGCTATTGGGGCGAACCTTTCCCTATCTATTACCAAGATGGTTTGCCACAGGTGATTGAGCAGCAGTACTTGCCTATCCTTTTGCCAGAAGTAGAGAAGTACCTCCCTACCGAAGAGGGAAATCCGCCCTTGGGCAATGCCACCACTTGGGCATGGGATACCGTAAATCACAAGGTAGTGAGCAATGAGCTGATAGACCATAAGAGTGTATTCCCCTTGGAACTTAACACCATGCCAGGTTGGGCAGGCTCTTCGTGGTATTGGTTGGAGTATATGATGGAAAAAGGCAACCGCGCTGTCTTCCCTACCAAAGCCGTAGTAGACTATTGGCAAAATGTAGATCTGTATGTAGGGGGTAGCGAACATGCCACAGGGCACCTTTTGTACTCGCGCTTTTGGAATAAGTTCCTTAAGGATAGAGGCTTTGCCCCTACCGAAGAGCCTTTCAAAAAACTGATTAATCAGGGTATGATATTGGGAATGAGTGCCTTTGTTTATCGCTTGGAAGGTACCAATACCTTTGTATCTAAAAACCAAGTAAAGGATCAGAAAGTGCAACCTATTCATGTGGATATTTCTCTTTTGAAAGACACTTCCGATGAGTTGGATATTGAGAAATTCAAACAATGGAGGAAAGAGTTTGCCAATGCAGAGTTTGTCTTAGAAGAAGACGGCAAGTATCTCACAGGTCGTGAAGTAGAAAAGATGTCCAAATCCAAATATAATGTGGTCAATCCCGATGATATTTGTGAGCAATATGGAGCAGACACTTTGCGCTTGTATGAGATGTTCTTAGGTCCCTTGGAACAAGCTAAACCTTGGAACACCGCAGGGATTTCAGGTACATACAATTTCTTGCGCAAGCTATGGCGCTTGTATTTCTCAGAGAGTGGCTGGCAAGTGACCGACGAGGCTCCAACGGCTGAGATGCTCAAAGCGCTCCATAAGACCATTAAGAAGGTCAATGAGGATATACAGAGCTTCTCGTTCAATACCTCTGTGAGTCAGTTTATGATCTGTGTCAATGAACTATCTGCTCTCAAGTGTCACCACAAGGCTATTTTGGAACCTGTGGCCATACTGATAGCGCCTTTTGCCCCTCATATAGCGGAGGAACTTTGGAAACACTTGGGTCATAACGAGAGTATCACCTATGCGCCTTATCCGACCCATAATGACCAATATTTGCAGGAAGAGAGCAAGGAATACCCTGTATCGTTCAATGGCAAAGTACGCTTCAAGCGTTCCTTCCCTACCGATATGCCTGCTGCCGAGATAGAAAAGGCTATCCTCGCTGATCCTCAGACCACAGAACAACTACAAGGCAAAGCTCCTAAAAAGGTCATTGTAGTTCCGAATAGGATTATCAATGTAGTGAGTTAGTGGTTAGAATCTGAAAACTAACCACTTATACTTAGACAGCTTGGAGCTAAGTGTAAGTACTTATTATGAACTTAAATAAAAGCGGGATTTTCTAATGTCTTTGCTATTAGAACCCATATAGATTGACAATTACTGAAAAGGTACGTCCTTTGAAGCTGGTTTCTTCCTTGAAGGGGAAGGATTGTCCCCAGTAAAATTCTAAGACCCCAAGCAGTGAAATACCTATACGGGGCGTTATGGCCTCGGTGTTTATAGAAAGGCCTGCTCCTACGGGTAGGATAATGAAGGCATCGGCCCCTATTTCAGGAATGAATTGCCAATGGTCGGGCTTTCCTATGTGGGTGCCTGCATATACCTTAGCCCCTATAGCAGCTAAGCCACTGCGATCTACAGCGATACTATTGAGTGAGGCTCCTACAAAGCCAAAGTCGCGACTGCCATTGGTATGGGTATAGGCGGTACGTACCCCCCATTTGTCAAAGGGTTCGAAGAATTGTGCCTTGGCCGCTAAAGGTAATAATACGAGGAATAGGAGAAATTTCATAGGGTAAAAGATTAAGTGCCTGCCTTAGTGCAGTGCGATGGTAAAGT
>ERZ773076.770-NODE-770-length-15274-cov-11.707865_pt1 | contig 15274 bp, 7 predicted proteins | sample MGYA00580613_ERZ773076 | MGnify/ENA primary metagenome ERZ773076 (study PRJEB29015, sample SAMEA2738005) | human oral metagenome | biome: human oral; feature: human-associated habitat; material: dental | place: China | collected 2057 ...
AATGGATTACTATTGGTTAACAAAAGATGTTACAGTTGCTGAATAGAAGGAGAAATAATGTTAGAAATTAAAGATTTAACGATACAATATGGAGAGAAAGATGCTGTTGTTGAAAATTTTTCTTTAACCATGAAAAAAGGAGAAGTTATAAGTATTGTTGGAGAATCTGGAAGTGGTAAATCTACTGTTCTTCGTTCAATAATAGGTGGGCTTCTAGGACAGGGTAAAGTTGTTTCTGGGGATATAATTTTCAATGGAAAATCACTGTTAAATCTTTCAAATAATGAGTGGAGAGAATTAAGAGGAACAGTTATTTCAATGATTTCTCAAGATTGTGGTGCTACATTAAACCCTATTAGAAAAATAGGCTCTCAATATATTGAATATATAAATGCTCATACTAATTTAAGCAAAGCTGAGGCAGAGAAAAAAGCTCTTTTTATGCTAGAAAAAGTTCGTTTACCAGAAGTTAAAAATATTATGAACAGTTACCCTTACGAACTCTCTGGTGGCATGAAACAGAGAGTAGGTATTGCTATGGCTCTTACATTTGAGCCAGAACTTATTTTAGCAGATGAGCCTACATCTGCCTTAGATGTTACTACTCAAGCTCAAATTGTAAAACAAATGATGGAAATAAGAGAGGAATTTCACACTGGTATAATTATAGTTACTCATAATATAGGAGTTGCTGCATATATGGCAGATAAAATTGTAGTTATGCAAAATGGAGTAGTTGTAGATAATGGTACAAGAGAAGAAATTATAAATAACCCTAAGAGTGATTATACAAAAAAATTACTTAAAGCAATTCCTGAAATGGATGGTGAGAGATTTGTCTAAGAATAATGAATTGATATTAGAGGCTAGAAATGTAACAAAACAATTTAAAGTTTCTAAAAATAATACTCTGACTGCCTGTGATAACATAAACTTATCTATGTATAAAGGAAAAACATTGGGAATTGTTGGGGAATCTGGTTGTGGAAAATCTACTTTTTTAAGGATGCTTATGAATTTAGAAAAAATTTCAAGTGGAGAAATTTTTTATAAAGGCAAAGATATTAGTAAATTTTCAAAAGATGAAATTTGGGAAAGTAGACAACATATACAAATGGTGTATCAAGACCCCGGGGCTTCTTTTAACCCTAGAATGAAAGTAGTAGATATCTTAACTGAACCACTTATTAACTATAATAGACTAAAAAAAGAAGATAAAGAGAAAAAAGCTATTGAGCTTCTTGAAATGGTTGATCTACCTGCTGATTTCATTCATAAATATCCTCATAATATGAGTGGAGGACAAAAACAAAGGATTGGTATAGCAAGGGCTTTATCGTTGGAACCAGAAGTTTTAGTCTGTGATGAAGCTACATCTGCTCTTGATGTTTCTATACAAAAAAATATAATTGAGCTTTTAGTGAAATTACAAAAAGAAAGGGATTTATGTATAGTTTTTATTTGTCATGATATTGCACTTGTCCAATCTTTTGCTCATGAAATTGCAGTTATGTATTTAGGTAATATTTTAGAAGTTTTACCTGGTGAAAGATTAAAAGATAGTGCTTATCACCCATATACAAAAGCTCTTTTAAGTTCCTTATTTTCTATCAATATGGATTTTTCTAAAAAGATAACTAGTATTGAGGGAGATGTACCTAGTCCTATTAACTTACCTAGTGGTTGTGTATTTCAAGGGCGTTGTAAGTTTGTAAAAGATAAATGTAAAGAACATAAACCTATTTTAGAAGATATTGAGAAAAAGCACGAAGTAGCTTGTTATTTTACAAAAGAAATAAATAATTTATAATTTTATTAATTACACCATTATCTTATGTTAAGATTAACTCCTTGCCTTAACCATAAGATAATGGTGTTTTTTTATTACATAAAAAATACTAGACACATTTCTGCATCTAGTATTTTTAACTTTAAAAAGGGGTATTAATATAATAATTTTTAGAACTTATAATTTAATCTTACTCCGTAATTTAATTGAGATTTCTTGTAACCTTGATATCCAGCTCTAAATGTTATTCCATATGCATTTTCTTTTTCTAAACCTAATTCAGCTCCTACTGCTACTCTTGCTCTTCTTCTTTCTGGTTTAGATAAATCATAATATCCAGTTGAAGCATTTTTCATCTTAGCTTGATTTACACCATGATATAGTTTTGTCACATCATAATTAAATTCTGTATCTACTTTTGCAAATACTTGATGTGTTGCTCCTAATGGCAATACATATTTTGTTTCAACACCAACATTTGGAGTTATTACAAAGTAATCTTTACCTTTTACTTCTAATGGTAAACCTTCATTCTTTTCTTTTATATTGAAGATATGACCATAAGAAATATCAATACCAGTATATGGTTTTACTGTCCAATTTGTATTAATATCATAATCATAAGAAATTACATTTTTCCAAGATAATTCTGTTGAATAGAAGCTTGCTTTATTTTGATAAGTATCTGCTCCTACTTGACTATATCTCTTAGTTCTATGATTATTTACTGTTATTTCTCCTCTTGTTAACCATCTTAATCTAGCATTGTCATCATCTTTATTTAATGGAGCTTGATAATGTAATCCTAATTTTCCTGATACTACTCTTTCCTTAGAACCTTTATTAGTATCTCCTTTAAATTCAAAATTACTTCCTACTATACTAGCTGACCATCCATATTTTCCACCATATGTAAATGCTTCTCTATCATTTAAGTACAATACACCAGTTGATTTATACTCATATCCTGAAACTCCTAATGTACTATCCTTATGTTCTCCACCTGTATAAATAACACTAAATTTATCTACATTTCTAGTTTTATTATATGATGATAGAAGTTCATTATATGATTTATCAAAAGAATTTTCTACTGTTTTCATTCTTTCTTGAATATTAGAATAAACATCTCCACGGATATTTGCTATTGCTCTTGCAAAATCTCTATGTGAACTTATATTATCTAATGACTTAAATATTGGTGATGATGAATCTTTTCCAATCTTTGATCTAATATCTTCTAATCCACTAGCTAAGTTCTTATATCTTTCACCAGATATTAAACTATTATAAGGTATTCTTACCATAGTTATATCTTTTGTTGTTGTAGATGAACCTGGTTCTTTAGATATTTTTGCTATCCAAGATACAGATTTAGATTTAACATCCCCTGAGAATGCTCCAACTGCTCCTGTTCTAAATACATCTTTAATAGTAACTTTTTGTTCTGAGTTACCTTTTGAGAAATTAGGTAATACTTCAGCAACTCCTGAAATAGATCTAGCATCAACTACTGTCTTTCCAGTACTTACATCTAATCCCATTCCAGCCATATTTAAATCACCTTTAATATTAACTGTTCCTCCATTTATTACCTTATTATTTATTGTAACTTCACCTTTATCAGTTACTTTTATTCCTCCAAGTTCAGCACTTGCTTTTGTATCTGGTCTACCTATTTGTTTTGATATTGCATCAACAGTTATTGTACCTTGGTTTATTAATGAAGCTGTTCCAGCAAGATATATTCCTGTTGCTCCATTTGTTACATTAATTGTACCCTTGTTGTTAATTGCTCCACTATATGCTGCAATTCCAAATGATACATTGCTCTTTGTTGCATTAGTATAAACATTTGTATCCACTTTTCCATCAACATTTAAAGTTGAACCACTTTCTAATGTTATATTTTCAACTTTTGAACCTGTCATTATACCTGTTGCTCCATTTTTGACAGTTATTGTTGAACCAGATTGAACTGTTATACTTCCTCCATTTGCTCCATAGATACCTACTGATAATGGTTTATCAACTAACATATTTCCTTTAAAGTTAATATTTGAATTATCACCAAATATTCCAATAGAGTTTTTATTGTCACTAGGTGTAGTAAATCCACTTGAACCAATAGTTGTTTCTCCTACTGTAATATTTCCTGTGTGATTAACAGTTGTATTTTTAGCATAGATTCCTACTGCTTCTTTTCCAAGAGTCATATTCATATTACTATTAATTATACTATCAGCTACTGAATTTCCTTTATAGTAAAGTCCATAACCTTTTTCAGCAATAGTAGATGAAGTTCCATTTACAGTCATAGTTCCTTTACCATCTTTATAAACTCCTATTGAATCTTTACCTACTGTTATACTTCCAGAAGTTGATACATTTCCACTACCTTTAGAGTAAACTCCTATTCCATTGTTATCAGCTACTGTTATATTTCCAGATTGAGTAATATTTGCATTATCTCCTGCATAAAGTCCTACTGAATTATTAGAACCAACTGTAATATTTCCTGTTGAAGTTAAAGTTTTTCCTGTTCCTTTTACAAGTAAACCTACTCCTTTATCTGCTACTGTAACTGTTCCTGTTGAAGTTAAATCATTACCATCTACATAAGCTCCTATTGCATCAACACCAACTGTAAGATTCATATTATTAATTAGTTTTGCACCTTTTGAGAATATTCCATATGCACTATCTGCTACTGTTAAAGTTTTTCCAATGGCTGTTTTTACTTCTCCACTACCATTTTTGTAAATACCAACTGAATTATTTCCAACATTTATATTACCAGTAGTTTCAACATTTCCAGCCCCCATTGAGAATATACCTTTACTATCCCCAGAGGCTACACTTAAATCTCCTGTTAAATTAACCTTAGAGTTAGTAGTTTGTATTCCTATTGCTCCATTTGCTCCTACTGTAATATTTCCATTTACAGCTGTATCTCCTTTACTTGTTGCAGTATTATCAACATATAATCCAATACCTTTTTCTCCAATATTTAGATTTCCATTTAATGTAGCAGCTGTATCTTTTCCATAAATAGCAATAGAATTTTTACCTATTGTAGCATTACCTGTACTTGTTACTGCTCCTTCTTTTGAATAAATACCTATTGAAGATTTTCCTGTTGAATCTCCAACAGTAAGTGTTCCATTATTTATAACTGCTTTACCTGTGGAACTATATACTCCTGTATTTTCACTTCCAACAACTGAAACTCCTGTTACTGTTAGTCCATTTCCAGTTCCTTGTGCTACTACTCCTACTTGTCCAGTTGCATTAGTATCAGTTAATTGAACTGAGTTTGGCATAGTGATAGCATTTGTTATATTTTCAAAAACATAACCTATTGATTTATTTCCTTTTAATTCACTAACTTTTGCAACAGATGTTAAAGCTCCACCTTTTGCATACATTCCAATACCTTCAGCACTCTTAACTTTAATATCAAAATTACTATCTATGCTTCCACCATTTTCTACATAAGCTCCTAGTCCTTTTACTCCATCTACTTCAACAGTAGTTGTAGCATTAGCAGTAATTTTTCCACCCTTAGTTCCTAAAGCAATTCCATTTGCTCCTACCTTTAAAGTTCCTCCACCATTTAGAGCAACTTCTGAATTATTTCCATCAGCATAAGCTAGAATTGAGCTTCTATTTGTATCTGATGATTCTAATTTTCCACTAGCTAAGTCAAATGTTAATTTTTTATTTTTTACATATAATCCTAATGAACCTTTACCAACTACAACATCTGTTTTAGAAATATTTCCATTTACTCCAAGAGCTGCAATTCCTATTCCACGACTATTTCCTGTTGTAGCTCCTATTGTTACTTTATTAGTTGATGATGATGTTATTGTAAAATCTTTTCCTTCATTAAAAACTAATCCTTTTGCATTAGTTCCTAAAGAAATATTAAAGTCTTTAACTTTTGTAACTGCCTGACTATCTTTAAAATATGCTCCAACTAATTTATCTTTTGTTCCAGAAATTTTTCCTACAATAAAATCTTGGTTAGTCTTTGCTTTAACTGCTACTAGTCCTGTTGCTTCATCACCAGTTAAATTAATTTCACCAGCATTATTTAGAGTAGTATTTTCAAGACTGTTGTCATTAGTTGTATAAATTCCGACTCCTTTAGCTCCTATATTTATTTTTGCTCCTGTTGCATTTTCTATATTTGCACCTTTTCCATAGATTCCAGTAGTTTTTTCTCCAGAAGTAGTTTCAATGATTCCTTTATTTATGATATCTACTTTTAAACCAGCTGTATTCTTAGCTATTGCTGCTATTCCTGTTCCTTTATCTCCACCTAGCTTAATATGACCATTTGGACTTTCTAAAGTAAGTTTATATGTTCCAGATTTATCATAAATACCATTTATACCTATTCCATTTGCTCCTACTTCTACAATAGAATTAATACTAGAATTAGCATTTTTAAGTGTTAAGAAACTTCCTGAACCAGTTATATGCAACCCTGTTCCAGTTGTTATAGTTCCTCCATCTTGATATATTGCTCTTCCATTTGTTCCATTAAAATTAATATTTGCAGTACCAGTTTTTCCTAAATCTACTTCTCCACCTTTTAGATAAACTGCTGTTCCTTTATCTCCTACATTAAAAGTAGTATTTTGAGCAATGAATTTTGAATGTTCAGGAATATAAGCTCCTATTCCACTTCCAACATTAATAGTTCCATTATGAGTTACTGTTGAACCACTACCTCCTGTTGCTCCAAGATAAAAACCTATAGTCTTTTCTCCACCTAATTGAATATCAGTATTTACAGTTTTATTATATCCTGATTTTGTATAGACTCCTATTCCATAATCATTTCCACTGCCATTACCAACTGTTACTTTTGAACCTGATAAGAATTCTGCATTACCTTCTGCATATACTCCTATATGAGCTTTTCCAGTAGCTGATGTTATTTGGCTTTTAATTTTAGTAGTTCCTGATGCATATAAGGCAACTGTTTTATCTGCCCCTGCTACTGTTGGTGCAATATTAAAGTCTACAACAGAATCCTTTGCATATACTCCAACTGCCCCTGTCTTTGTCAAATTAAGAGTACCTGTATTTTTAATATTACCTTCTTTTGTTCCTTGAAGTACAAGAGCTATATTTTCAGCAGAAATTTTTCCTTTATTTTCAAATTTAGCATTAGCTCCATTTACATATGCTCCTATTGCTTTTGTGTTGCTATTTTCATTATCTTTTGCAACTATTTCTGCACCAGTATCATTAAGACCTTCTGAATTATCTTCTACAACCATTCCAATAACTTCACCATTAGCATTAATAGTGCCAGCATTAGTAACTTTTGCTGTTTTACCACTGGCTGCATTTGCAAGCATTCCTACTGATAGAGAGCCTCCTGATGCTGTATTTTCAAAATCGTAAATATCTATTGTTTTTCCTGATTCATTTATTGCTTCACCATCTACTACATATATTCCAATACCACTTTCAAAATCATTTTGTGTAGGATGCCCTAATTGTATTTTTCCTTTATTTCTAAATGTAGAATTTCCTGTTATATATGCAGCAACATTATTTTTTCCTTTTTTTATAAGAATTTCTTTATTGTTATTTAATTTTAAGCCATTAGCATATAAAGCAAGTAAATTTTCTCCAGCTGTTACTACTATATCTGTATCATGATTAACTTCATTGCCTGTACCTTCATAATATATTCCAGCTGCTGATGTTCCTGCTGTTTTATTTTCTAGTTCTAATTTTCCTCCACTTAGATGACTACCTTTAGTTAAATACATACCTGTTCCAGCAGAAGAAACTTCAACTTTATGTGTTCCCTCAACAGTAACTGTCCCTTTATTTCCGTAAAGTCCTATTCCAGCATTTTGAGCTTCAATTAATCCACCAGTTCCACTAAGTTTTAAGTTACCATCAGTAAATACTCCAACAGTGCCTTGACCATCAGAAGAAACTTTTAATGTATTTATTATATTATTTTTACTGTTATCTGCATTTTTTGCATAAATTCCAATAGCTTTTTTTGTTACAGAAACTTTTGCATTGCCATCACTCATATCTACTGTGTTATCTACATAAGTTGATTTACCTTTTACGGCTGTATCTAAGTACATTCCTATTGTTTTTTCATTTCCTGTAGGATCATTTGAAGGACTAACATTAAATATATTTTTTAAAGTTATTTTATTTCCTTTATCTGTTGCTCCTTTACTACCACCTTGTGCAAATAAATAGATATTTCCTTTTTCATGAGTAGAACTAAATGTAAGTGCTGAATCTCTTTCCCAGTTAGCACCTGCCAAATATACTCCTATATTATTTTTAGCATTTGCATTATTAAAATCCATTGAAGTTTTATCCTTAATAGTTGCACCATCTGCTCCATATAGACCTATAGTTTTTTCTTTTAAGAACTTTATACTTCCTTCAGAAGTAATTTCTCCATCTGCTCCACTAGCATAAGCTCCAACAGAGTTTTCTCCATTTAATTCAATATTTGTTTTATCTTTTAAACCTATCTTTTTTGTACCGAATAATCCAGTAGAACTTTTACCTAATTTCATAGTATATGTATTTGTTCCATCACCATATAGTAAATCATCTTCTCCTGAAATACCAATACTATTCTCATTCAATGTTACATTTGATTGAACATTGAATTCATGATTTCCTTTTGAATAGTATGCTATTACATTATTAAGTGTTCCTACTGCTACTTCTGTCTTAATTATAGAGCTTGTTCCACGATCAGCAAGTATTCCTACTTTATTTTTAGAATCTTTTGATTGTGTTAAAGTAACTTTGTTTCCAAGTAAGTTTGAACCACTACCTTTTAGGTAAATACCTACTCCATCATCTCCATTAAAGTCTACAATTCCTAAATCTTTATTTGCTTCTCCAACTTGAGAGTCTTCTGCATAAATTCCTACTGCCTTTTTACCTATTTTTATTTTTCCACTTTCAGGCTTTACATTTACTCCTTTAGCATAAATTCCTACAGCTGTCTTTTCATCTGAATCTCCTACTTCAATATTTTTTTTATTTGTTACTAAATGAGTTGTTACTGTCTTATCAGGATTGTTATTTATTGCATAGATACCAATAGCATCCTTACCTGACATTTTTATATCTTTTTCATTTGTGATATTAACTAAGCCTTGGTTTGTTGCTTTATCTCCAAATTCTTTCACTATTGGATTATGAGAAGCATCTTCTCTATATGCCATTCCTAAGATACCTACTGATTGATCTCCACCTACCTCAATAGTTCCTTTATTATCCACTTTAGAACCATTTACTGCATATACTCCTACAGCTTGTGTATTAACTACATTGTTTTCTTTTTCAACTTCTATTTTTGATGTTGCATCAATATTTACTTCCCCATAGTTAATAAATGCTCCTATTGCTCCTGTTCCTGCATCTGTTCTATCTGCTATTATTTTTGAATTAACTAAATTAATAGCTGTTTCATTTACACTAGTTGCATTTTTACTTGAATTCATTTCAAAGCCTACAACTTGACCATTAAAATTAGCATTTGCAAAAGCACTGTCTAAAACAGCTTTTATTGTACTTCCATTTGCAGTAGCTTTTAATCTTTGAGCTAAAAATCTATTAAAATATTGATATCCATCTTTCTTAGCTTGGTCAGTATCATCTTTTGTTCCAGATTTATCAAGATTTCCAACAGTTATTTCTCCACCATCTACTGCTGCCACTTTATATTTATTTGATGTACTTCCAGTAAATAAATTATTTAAAGAACCTGATCCTAAGCCCAATTTAGTTTCTATTTTACTTTTTATACTTGTTTCTATTCCACCAACTGTTGTTAATCCTGATGCATTTTTTAAATTAAATGCAATAACATCATCAGAATTAGCATGTATTCTTGTATTTGCATTTAAGATAGTTGGTAAAGTTGTTGCTTTAAAATCAACATCAAAAGCTGTTGAACTTCCAAATAAGTTTAATTCAGCATCAGATAAATTTACCTTTCCTATTCCATCTGAATATACTGCATAACCGTTTCCTGTATATTCTAACTTACCTCCAGTAAAATCAATATTAGATTCTGGATTAGAAGGATCTGTATTTTTTCCAACTGAAACAATTCCAGCACTTCCATTTGTAACTTTTAAACTTAATTTTTGAGCATTTATTTTTCCACCATCTTTTGCATAAAGTGCAACTCCTGTAGCTTTTCCTTTATCAATACCACCAGTAATATCAACATCAGTTTTCCCACTAAGAGCAGTTCTATTTACATTAATAGTTCCATTATCTGTATACATAGCTACTACATTTTTACCTTTGGATTTTATTGATACATCTCCTTCTACAGTAACTTTTCCATTTTTTGAGTAAATTGATACTGAATCAACTGAATCTACAGTAACTTTTCCAGTTATTTTGATATCTTTACCTTCAGCATAGGCTACCATTGCCTCTTTAGCTTCAACATTATTATCTATGCCAGATTTTCCTATATTAATATCTCCTGTATAGTCAATTTCACCTCCTGGTAAAGTTGCACTTTCTTTTTTAGCTACAAGTGCTGTATTTCCCATTCCTCCTTTTATACTTATGTTTCCATTTGTAACCGTTAGCTTTCCATTTAATGCTAATATTCCTATACTTTTTCTTGCAAATTTTTCTAATGTTATATCAGGAGCTTGTATTTTTGCTCCTTCATTAGCATTTGTATACATAACTCCAATAGAACCATCTACTGTATCTACAGTATTTCCTGCTCCTGTTGAATCATTACCATTACTTTTTACATTAGTTGTAGTATTAGTTTCTATATCTGTCCAATTTACACCAGCTGTGTCATTTTTACCTTTTCCAATATGAACTCTTGCAATAGCTTGAGCAGCTGAAGATAATTGAGAAATATTACCTGCAATATACACTCCACGAGAAGAATCTGAATAAATATTTATTGGTTTATTTAAATAAAATCCACTTTCTGCTTTTAATGTTTCTGTTCCACTTATCATAACTCCAGAACTTTCTATTCCATATAAGTTTATCTCACCTTCATTAACAAAAGCTGTTTCATTTTCACTTTGTCTAGTTCCAGTATTACTTGTATAATACATTACAAGACTTTGTTTACCATACATATTGATTTTACCAGTTTTACCATTAGCAAATATCCATCTTTGTGGTGTACTACTACTAAAATCTGGTGAGTTAAAGAATACTACTTGTCTTTCACTACCATCTGTTCCACTTTTATTATTATTAAGATTTAATCCAGTTATAGTTCCTTGATTATTAAGTACACTAAGTCTTCTTGGACCCAATACAGTAGTTGCATTATACCAAGTATCAGTATCCCCTAAATATATTTTTCCTCTATTATTATGGATATTTATCCCTTCTGAACCTCCAACTAACTCATTTAAACCACTTTGAGTTTTATAAGCCTTAATTTCATCATATAATTCTTTTTTTACTGGTCCTGCTCCATTTTTATACAAGTGTTCTAATGAAGTGTTATTTGTGCCATTATTTGAACCAGTTTCCATATAAATTAATGGCTTCCCAAATTTACCAAACCATGATATTTCAACATTAGTACCCCAATCCATAAAAGCACTATCTCTAATTCCATAAAGAATTTCTTTAGTTGAATTATTCATTCCATCTGCTGGAGTAGAACCTGTTAAAGTTCCTTTTTGTAAAGTAGCTCCTGTTGTTGTTCCGTATCCTGCTTCTCCTGCTACTCCTTTTGTATATGCTCCTACTCCTGTTTTTCCTTTTATTTTCCCAGCTGTAAGTGTGACTTGTTTCATCATTGTTTGTCCACTAGGATTCCATAAATAATATTCACTGGAAATAGAACTTCCAAAATTTCCAAAAACAAGTGGTTTTGGTGTATTAATTTGAGGAATTTTTACAACTGGTGCTTCAGGAGGTGTAATTAATCTTGGTGTAAACCCAGCTGGTGTAGCAGGTGGTTGCACTGTTGGTGCATTTATTGTTGGTGCTGCTGCTACTTCTGGTGTACTTGGAGTTACATTCACTTCTGACACTGCTGCAACTGTTATCCCTTGTAATGCTGGTACTGTACTTGGTGTAGTTACACTTGGATTTGGTTCATTAGGAGGTATCATTTCACCTATTGCAACTTCTTCAGGAGCTGTTAATGTTATTTCTCCCACTTCAACTGTTGGTGGTGTGACACTTGGTGCTGTAATATCTTTTTTTATTACTGTTTTTTCAACTATTGTTTTTTCAGTTACTGCCTTTGGTGTAATATTTGCTCCAAAATCTATTTTATCAACAAATTCCAATGGATTTTTAACTATTCCATATTCCCCATAATATTTTCCATTAGAAAATTGTCCATATCCCATATTTTTTCCATAAGAAGCAGAATATTCAGGTCCATTAAAGTTACTTTCAGTTTTGTTCTTATTTTTGCTATAATTTCCCCAATTAGTAAAGATAAATCCTTGATATGATTTTTCTAATGGTTTTACCCAAAATTCTCCTCTTTGTGTCAATTTCTTTATTTTTAATTCTATATCTTTCATGCTTTCATCTGCTTCTTTTAGCATTTGAGATATATTTTCTTGTTCTTTTTCTATTCTTGTCTTTATTTCTGTTCTTAATGGCACTTGTATTGCTTCATCTGCATAAGAAAAACCACCATTAATTAAAAATGATATTAATAGTGCCATAGAGTAGCTTAGTCTTTTATTATTCTTTAAAAAACTTTTTAGACAACTTTCTACTTTATTATAGTCTTTCATATTTTCCCCCTCTTATTTTATTCCTGCATTATTTAATTCTTCTAATTTTTGTAATTTTTCTTGGTATGCTTTTAGTTGTGCTTTCTTTTCTTGATATTGTTGTACATCTGCTTGTAGGGCATTCATTTCATCTGAAACTCTTGTCATTTCATATTCCATTATTTCCCCTCTTGTCATTCCTTTATGTGATTTCTTATTCTGAACAGTAGTTTCTTCCTCTGTAATTTTCTCTCCATTATCAGTTACAACAGTTTTCTCTACTTCTACTGTTTCTTCTTTTTTCTTATCAGCTTCTTTTAAAAGTCTTGATATTTGTGCTTCTTTACTTTCATCTGTACTTGTATCCATATTAGTACAAGCAAGCATTAGTAAAGATAATGATAGTAATAATATCTTTTTCAAAATTTTCCCCTCCCTTTATTTTTCTTCTGTGATATTTTTTAAAGCTTCTTCAACTTGATTTTTTGTTTCTTCAACATCTATCTCTTCTTGTCTTGCTTTTTTAGCTATATCAAGCATATTATCTATTTTTTCTTTTGCCTTATCTACTTTATACATAAGTTTTTCATCTTCTGTCATATTAGCTAATTTTTCTTTTTCTGTTTCAGCCTCTTCAGCTGTCATTTCTACTTGATAGCCTTTTGCTTCTTTTGCTTTCTTTTTATCTAATTCTTCATAATATTCTCTTTTTTCTTCTAATATTTGCATAGCATCTCTATCTTCATTGTTTGTTACATTATTTGCACTGTTAGTACATGCAATTAAAGATGCTATACTTAGAAAAAGCAGTAACATTTCTTTTATTTTCATTTTTCCCCCTCACTATCTTATTTTTTGAATTTTTTCAAAATTACTTACTATTTCAGTATTTTCAGCTATTTTTTCATTTATTTGGCTTAAATATTTTGAATAATCTTTTACTAAACCATCAAAAGTATCTTTAAAAAATTTTGTTTTTCTTTCTTCTGGAGCTGCTAACAATTTTTCTTCAATGTTTGCTTTTAATTCGGCTAATTTAACATTTTGAGCTGCTGCTCTTTCAGAAAGTTCTTTTTCCTTTTGAAATCTAGCTTCTTCTTCTTTTACTAAATCTTCATACTCAGCATTAAGTCCTTTTAACTCTGAAATAATCTCATCATTTGCAAATATTCCAATAGATAATAAAACAAATAATGTTAAAATAATTTTTTTCATAGATTCAACCTCCCTTTTTTATATTACTTATTACATGTATATATATAATTTATATAACTGTCTTCATTATATCATTTTTTTTACACTATGTCATTATAAATATTCATCTAATATTCATTTTTATATGCTATATTATAGTATTTTTATCTCTCTAAATATAAAACTTTAGTATCTTTTTAGATTAAAATAGTTTATTTACAGATACTTTCTTTATTTTTAATATATTTTATTTAATAAATTAAAAAGGACTAACCCTTTCTCCTTACAAAAGTCAATCCTTGTTGATGAGTTAAATTAGATTTGTCTAACTTTTTGAGTTCAGTCCAAACAGACACCCTTAAAATTATTTATCTTAAGATTTTTCCGTTGCCTGCCAACTGTCAGATCCTTTACATATCTGCTTTATTATCTTAATTATAATGTAGTTTTTATAAAATTCAATATATTTTCATAGAAAAATCAGGAGTATTAATACTCCTGATTTTATAATCTTTTTATCAATACTATTTTAATAAATACTTATAGTTTTAAAATTGTACTTAATAAAAGTGGAATCATAAATGAAGTTGAAATTGCAGATAAGCTAAGAGCTAATCCACTCATTGCTCCTTCTACTTCTCCCATTTCTATTGCTTTTGCTGTTCCAACAGCATGGCTTGCTGTTCCCATTGCTAAACCTTTAGCTACTCGAGATTTCATAAATTTAGTAACTACTGGAGCAATAACAGCACCTATGATACCTGTTGATACTGTCATCATAGGTATTAAAGCTTCTTGCCAACCATTCTTTGAAGCAATATCAAGTGCAATAGCTGTTGTTACTGATTTTGGTAAAGTTGCATGGAAGATATCATCAGGAAGTCCAAAAACCTTTCCTAATATATATAAAATGATAATTGAAAAAGTACTTCCTAAAACAGTTGAAACAAGAATAGGGAACCAGTTTCTTTTTAATATTTGAAATTGTTCATATAAAGCAACTCCTATTATAACACTTTCAACTGGACTTATAAATATTTTAATAATACTTCCACCTTTATCATAAGCTTCAAATGGAATATCTAAAACCATTAAAAATACTATTGTTAATATAATCCCTATTAAAAGAGGGTTGCAAAAAATAGATTTTGTTTTTGAAAAGAAATACTTTCCAATTTCATAAGCTATTAAAGATAATACTATCCCAAAGAATGGGCTAAAAAGAATTTTTTGTATTATATCACTCATCTTTACCCTCCTTTTTATCTTTATTACCTAATATTTTTTCTTGAGCACCTATGATAATATCAGCTAACACTCCTGTAACTAACATAATTAAGATTGTACTAATTATCATAATAATTAATACCTTTACATAAACCATAGCTGGTTCAGATTTTAACTGTGTCATAATTCCTACTCCAACAGGAAGAAAAAGAAAAGCTAAATGTTTTTTACAACTTGCCAAAGCTTCTTTAAAATAATCTGCCTTTACAACTTTAAATTCCAAAAGCAAAAATAATAT
>ERZ773076.771-NODE-771-length-15267-cov-4.053839_pt1 | contig 15267 bp, 10 predicted proteins | sample MGYA00580613_ERZ773076 | MGnify/ENA primary metagenome ERZ773076 (study PRJEB29015, sample SAMEA2738005) | human oral metagenome | biome: human oral; feature: human-associated habitat; material: dental | place: China | collected 2057 ...
TTTCACAGAGATTTCAGGGTTGTTTGTACTGTCTGATCTTTGATTTTCAAGGTTCCTGCCCCGCTCACCCGCGGGACTTTCATAATATAGCAGACCTGTTCCAAACTGTCAACAAGAACTTTTCACTTTTTTTATTTTTTCGTTCTCGGATGATTGTAAGATGAACCGGGACAATCAAAAAGAGCCGATGACGAACTCGTGGTATGACGAAACCAGCACACAGCACCACAGCGGGAAATTCGCCACGGCTCGGAAAGAGTATACTACAATATAGAAACAATCTCCGTCTGACACGCGAAAAGCGCACAGCTTGTCGAGAAGACGATTTCCGTGTTTTTTAGGGCGCACCTCTGTGTTGCCGTTTTATCGCTATTTTGTGCCACAGTGCTTTTCTTATCCGCTCTCTTATTTCACAAGCTGAGCTTCCGTCTCTAGGCGATCTGTCTCGCTATTCCCATTCCCCCTCGGCTTTTACCTCCCGAATCACTGCTTACACACCGCATTCTTTCGATTCCGCCTTCTTCTCTGTTTTGCGGTTTGTCCGAGTTCTCATTGCCGCGCCACCGCTCCCGCACTCTCATTGCTTCTCAAACTCTATTGCTTCACTTCTCCGGGCACTTCTACTACACCCGTTGCCTCTCCCTGTCTTGCACTTCCCTACCGTTTCTCGCTTCCCCGCTTCTCATCTCCCCTCCTCGTTTTACCTGCTTCTTTATTACCGGCAAGTCTCGCCCTCGCATCCCGTTTTTTTACGCCTCTCCGTTTCTCCCTTTTGCTCCCTTTCCGCCTGCGTCGCCTTGCACCGCTTAGAGCTGCATGCTAGAATATCTTTCTGTACTCTTTTGGGAGGTTTTTATGATTTATCTCGATTACAGCGCAAATACTCCGGCAGACCCCCGCGTCGCCGAAGCCTTTCTCCGCGCAAGTCTCGATTACCCCGGCAATCCGAATTCCAGACATCCCGCCGGGCAGGCCGCCGCAAAAGCACTTGCCGACGCGCGGGCACATATTGCGGCGTTGCTTGGCGTATTGCCGGAAGAATTGATTTTTACCTCCGGCGCCACCGAAGCCAACAATCTTGCGCTGCTCGGCAGCACGGCGGCCCGCCGCCATGTCGGCCGCCACATCATCAGCACCGCGCTCGAGCATCCCTCCGTCAGCGCAACCCTCAGCTATCTGCAGGAAGTCGGCTATGAGATTGATCTGCTCCCCATTCTGCCGAGCGGCTGCATTGATCTGAACGCGCTCTCTTCTCTACTCAGGAAGGATACCTGCCTCGTGTCGCTCTCCGCTGTCGACAGCGAACTCGGCACCTTGCAGCCGCTCGCCGAGGCTGCCGCGCTGATCCGGCACTTCCCGGACTGTCACTTTCATGTGGATGCAACCCAGGCCATAGGCAAAGTCCCGGTCGATTTTTCCGTCGCCGACAGTGTGAGCTTTGCCCCGCACAAGTTTTACGGCCTGGTCGGCAGCGGCGTTCTATATAAGAAGAAAGGCATCCCGCTCTATCCCCAGCTTCACGGCGGCGAGAGCGATTCACCTTACCGGAGCAGCACACCGGCACTCGCCGAAATTCGCGCGTTGGAGACAGCGCTAGAACTTGCGCTCGCCGAAGAAGCCGCCCGCTACGACCTTGTCGCCGCACACAATGCGTATCTCCGCGCGGCCCTCAAAGGGAAAGTCACCGTCAACAGCCCGGCGACTGCCGTTCCGCACATTCTGAATCTCAGCGTCGCGGGACTTAGGGGCGCGGCCGTTCAGGCAGCACTCGCCCTGTCCGATATCTGCATCTCCGTGAAATCAGCCTGTTCCACGGATGCTCTGCCGAGCCGCGCTGTCTTCGCCGTGAGCCGCTCCCGGAAGAATGCGCTCGCCTCCTTTCGCCTGAGCCTAAGCCACCTGACCACCCGCGAGGAACTCGATGCCCTGCTCGGGGCACTCGCTCCTCTCCTGCATTGACCGCTTACCAGAAAGGACTACCATGGCACGAGAACTTCTGCCCTATCAAATTGCCGAGCGCAGCATTATCAAAAAATACAGAAAGCAGCTCTGGAACCCCTTTATTGCCGCCGTAAAGCGCTATGCCCTTGTGGAACCCGGCGATAAAATCGCGGTCTGCATCTCGGGCGGCAAGGATTCCATGCTGATGGCCAAGCTCTTCCAGGAACTGCACCGTCACAGCGATGTTCCCTTCGAGGTCATCTACCTCGTGATGGATCCGGGCTACAACGAGATGAACCGCGCGAAGATCGAGAGCAACGCAAAACTCTTGAATATCCCGATTACGATTTTCGAGACCGACATCTTTGATGTCGCGAACAATGCCGACGAGCACCCCTGTCATCTCTGTGCCCGCATGCGCCGCGGCCACCTCTACCGGAAAGCCAAGGACCTCGGCTGCAACAAAATTGCACTCGGCCACCACTTAAACGATGTGATTGAGACCACCGTCATGGCCATGTTCTACAGTTCCCAACTGCAGGGCATGATGCCGAAGCTGCACTCGCAGAACTTTGAGGGCATGGAACTGATACGTCCGATGTACTGCATACACGAGGACGATATCATCGCCTGGCGGCGCTACAACGAGCTCTCCTTCATCCAGTGCGCCTGCCGTTTCACCGAAAACTGTACCATCTGCGACAACGGCGGCGGCGGCAGCAAGCGCCAGGAAGTCAAGATTCTGCTGCGCCACTTAAAGCAGACCAATCCGGACATTGAAAAGAGCGTATTTAACGCGATTCACGCAGTCTGCACCGAGACCTTCCCGGGCATCCGAAAGAGTGACGGCGACCACAGCTTCCTCGAGGACTATGAAGCGAGACGCGGAGAATAAATACCGGAATCCTCCACCGCGTGCAGTGAGGGATTCTTTTTTGCGTGTTCTCCGGTGACGCGCACAGTTTCCGGTGCACACAAAAAGGGAGCCCCCTCGCGGGAACTCCCTTCCGGTTTCTCGTATTGCGCCTGTGGCTTAGTCCACCTGGTACGGCAGCAGAGCGATGTGGCGCGCTCTCTTGATTGCGAGCGTGAGCGCTCTCTGGTGACGCGCGCAGTTTCCGGTGATGCGGCGCGGAAGAATCTTACCTCTCTCGGAGATGTACTTCTTCAGCGTTGCGACATCCTTATAGTCGATCGGCTTTGCGCCCTCTGCACAAAACACACAAACTTTTCTTCTTCTGCGCATGCCGCCCGGACGTCTGCTTCTCTGTCCTTCCGGTCTGTCACTTCTGTTAAAAGGCATGATCTTGTCCCCCTATCTTTTTAGTTAAACGGCAGTCCTTCGTCTTCGACGCCGTCCGGGATATTCATGAATCCCTCGGTGCTGGCGTTCTGCGGGCTCGGTCTTCTCTCCTCCGCATAGCCTGTCTGCGGAGCGCTGTTATAATTTCCGTTTCCGCCGTTGCCAGCGCCCTTGCTGTCGGCGAATTCCTGATCTTCCAAAATCACTTCGGTTGTATAAACTTTCTGGCCCTCGCGGTTCGTGTAGCTGCCGGTCTGAATTCTGCCGGACACCAGCACGCGCATTCCCTGCCGGAAATACTTCTCCGCGAACTCCGCCGCCCGGTCAAAGGCAACACAGGGGATAAAATCCGCCGTCTGCTCGCCGTTGCTGTTTCCGCGTCTGCCTCTGCGGTCCACCGCAAGGGTGTAACGCGCAATCGCCATGGACTTCTCGCCGCTCGAATAGCGAACTTCCGGATCTCTCGTCAGTCTTCCCATCAAAACGACTTTGTTCATACAATCACTCTTTCTGAATTATTCTGCTGCTTCCTGTGCGGGCTGCTCGACAGCTTCGTCTCTGACGATCAGATATCTCACGACCGGCTCGAAAATGCGAAGGCTTGCTTCCAGCTCGTTCGGCGTGGACGCATCCTCGGACTCGAACTTGATGAAGTAGTAGAAGCCTTCCTTCATCTTCTGGATGTCGTAAGCAAATCTCTTCTTACCCCAGTCGTCGACGTTCGTCACAGTGCCGTTGAAGCGGGTGATGTAGCCCTGCGCCTTCTCCAGCGCAGCTGCCTTCTCCTCTTCCTCGAGCTTTCCGTTCAGAACAAGCGTCAATTCGTATTTGTTCATTTCGCTCTTCCTCCTTTTGGTCTCCGGCCTCCGGTCACGTCCGGAAGCAAGGATATAATGTCACGGTAATTAAGTTTACCTGATTTTAAGCCGCTTTGCAAGCGCAAATGCTGTAAAAGTCGCGCTTCAGCGTGCCTCTTCCAGGGCCTTTGAAAGCACCTCTCCGATCGGCGCCTGTATGACCAAATCCGCATCCCGGTCTGCCGGCGTTGCACTGCGGTTGATGACGACCAGATGACGTCCGCCGAAATAGCGCAGGAGTCCCGCCGCCGGATAGACCGCGAGCGAGGTCCCGCCGACAATCAAAAGATCTGCTTCTGCGATGCGGCGCGCCGCTTCGGTGAGCAGGGCACTGTCCAGCGCTTCCTCATAGAGCACCACATCCGGCTTGATGATGCCGCCGCAGTCGCAGTGCGGTACTGTGCCGGGGCGCGATAGCAGCTCTGCCAGGGAATAAAACTTTCCGCAGCGCAAGCAGTGGTTTTTCAAGACCGTTCCGTGGAGCGGCAATACCCGTTTGCTCCCGGCCTTCTCGTGCAGCCCGTCTATATTCTGGGTAATCACCGCGCTGAGTTTTCCCTGCCGCTCGAGCGCGGCGAGCGCCAGGTGCGCGGCGTTCGGCTCTGCGTCCGGATAGAGCATTCTTTCCTTATAAAAATCATAGAACTGCTCCGTGTGCGACAGAAAGAAACTGTGGCTCACAATCTGCTCCGGCGGATAACGCCGCTTCTCCGCATAGAGTCCGTCCGCCGAGCGAAAATCCGGAATCCCGCTCTCGGTCGAGACACCCGCACCGCCGAAAAAGACAATGCGCCGACTCTCCGAAATCCACTGTGCGAGCTCACGCAGCTGTTCCTGATATTCTGTCTGTTCCATCTACTTCTCCCCTCTGCCGCTCCGGCAATTCGCTTCTCACATTTCTTCGTCAAAATAGGCCCTGTATGATGTCAACTCCTCTGCCCAGGGCGCGCGCTGCATGCCGAAAAATACGGTGACCAGTTCTTCCGGCGTGAGCGCCGTGACATGCTGCCGCCGCTCTATCTCTGCCGAAAGCCGCTCCGCGAAACTCCCCTGCTTGGTCGCGCGCAGCAAAAAGACGCCGTTGTTCTCCGCAATCAGCGGATCTTTCAGCGAAAAGAAAAACTTCCGCTCCTCCGCCGCAACTTCCTTCCGGAGCGAAATGCCCGCAAAAAAGGCGGGGAGCGAGAGAATGCGCGCCATAATAAAGGGCTCGGTGCCGCAGCGTTTCAAGGTCGCCGCATCCGGCAATACGACGCGGGCATCCTGTTCCCGTATATCCGGATAGTCAAAGACCTCCATCCCGATCAGCTTTTCGCCGCCTCCTGCCTGTCTCTCCCGGACAGATAGTACCCGTCCTTCTCCCGCGGACACTTCGCCGCACACGCGGCGCAGGTAGTCGGGGCTTCGCAGACAGAAAATATCATACTTCTCTGCGAGTATCGCGTTACAGCAGGCGGACAGCTCGTTTAACAGGCTCTCGTCTCCGACATCCACCGCGCGGCAGTGATAGCAGGCGTCGTTTTTTAGAATGCGTTTTTCCCGCCGTGAGGCATAGGCAAACTGAAACGGCGTATAGTAGGCGGGGTTCGCGGGCTCAAGAAACACAAAGGGTTTGCCGGCCGCATACTCCTCCCGGAGCGCCTCGGTGAGGATACGCCGCATGATACCGCGCCGCCTGTACTTCTGCCCCGTTGCCACCGCGACAATATAGGAGAGTGTCAGTTCTTCTCTCCCGAACCGCACCCGACAGGGATTCAGGCAGAGCATGCCTTCGACCTCCTGCTCGTTCTCTATGACATAGACCGTATTTTCCCGCATGCGCGACGCATAATAAAAATCCCGCATGCGCGCGCTGTCCTCCGGAAAAGCCTCCTCATAGAGCTTCCGCGTGCGCTCCTTTTCCGTCTGTTCCAACTTCTTGACTTGCATGCACTTTTTCCCTCTCCTTGTCAAAAAAGATCTGCCCGACGCGGACAGATCTTCTTTCTTTTTTAGTATTGCATCTCTGCCTGAATCTGCCGGTCGCTCAAATCCGCGCCCTTTCGCTCCAGAATCAGATATTTCTTTGCAAATCCACAGGGACAGTAGCTCTGCTTCGATTTCCGCAGTCCCTCCAGACCGACATCGTCCTCGCGGTTAATGATGGCCGCCTCCGGAAAGGCGTGGCACAGAAACTCTTTGTTGATGGCCTGGTAGAGGCCGTCAATCTCCGGATTTGCCTTTTCGATGTGAATGACCGCCATGTTGTCGCGCCGGTTCAGGCTGCCGACCGAAAAGGCCGCGAGCTCGCCGTCAATCAGAATCGCGCCGGTGCTAACGCTTTTTCCGAGATCCAGCTCTTCGCCGTGATTCAGAAGGTCGTGAATGCCCTCGACCTCGCGGTCCAAGTGGTCTTCGACCTCATCTCCCTTGCCGTCCCGCCACTTTTCGAGGAAGCGGAGCACAGCCTCGTGGTCGCCCGGCTCCAGCGGACGGTAGGTATAGCGCTCGCCGTAGTTCTTGATAAAGTTATTGTAGTGGTTTTTTTTCTTGTGGAGTTTTCTGCCCGAGAGCGTGCGAAGCGCGTTGCCGTCATAGAGATAATCGGCCGCATTCTCCTCTTCCTCGACCAGATACTGATCCTCCGGCAGCTGCAGTGCGCGCACGGCGCCCTCATCCGCGAGTTTCACAATGAGCGGCTTTTTCAGCACCTCGCGAAAATACCGCTGCAGCGCTGCAAAACACGCGGGCAGATCCTCCTCCCGCGCGAGCGGCATCGCCGCATAAGGCTCGTCCTCGGTGCCGTAGAGCCAGAGCAGGCCGAGTTCCCGCTCGCCGTCTCTCAAAACCGCGGCCCGCGCGTCAAAATACTTTCTCCAGAGAAAGCTCTCGAGCGGTGTGCTGTCCGAGGTGAGATTGGAGCGCAGCTCATAGAACTTTGCATAGCGCGCCACATCGCCCGCGTGAAAATGATGAAACTCCGGCTGACTTTCCTTCTTACAATCCATAACGCCCGAAGCAGTGCTTCAGTCTAACTCCTTTCCCGTGAGCATCGCATACGCTTCCTTGTACTTTGCGATGGTCTTGTCAATGACATCCTGCGGGAGCTTGTAGTCGCTGTCCGGATTCGCCTTCAGCCAGTCGCGCACAAACTGCTTGTCAAACGACGGCTGGGACTTGCCCGGCGCATAGCCCTCGAGCGGCCAGAATCGCGAGGAATCCGGGGTCAGCATCTCGTCCGCAAGGACAACCTCACCCGCCTCATTGAGACCGAACTCGAACTTCGTGTCCGCAATAATGATACCCCTGGTCTTTGCATAGTCCGCGCAGAGGCGATAGAGCGCCAGCGTCTTATCGCGGATAATCTCCGCATACTCTCTGCCCTTGCCCGGAAATGCCTTCTCGAGCACCTCGACGCAGCGCGCAAAGTCGATGTTCTCGTCGTGATCACCGATCTCCGCCTTGGTGCTCGGGGTAAAAATCGGCTCCGGCAGCTGCTCGGACTCCTGTAAGCCGACCGGGAGCTGAATGCCGCAGACCGTTCCGTTCTTCTTATAGCTCTCCCAGCCGCTGCCCGTGATATAGCCGCGGACAATGCACTCAATCGGCAGCATTGTGAGCTTCTTGCAGAGCATGCTGCGGCGCTCGAATTCCGGCGTCCGGAAGAACTCCGGCATATCCGCCGTGTCCGTGCTGATCATGTGGTTCGGCATGACATCCTTGGTATATTCAAACCAGAAACGGGACAGCTGCGTGAGCACTGCGCCCTTGTCGGTGATGCGATTCTTCAAAATCACATCAAACGCGGAAATGCGATCGGTTGCGACCATCACAAGGCCCTCTCCGACATCGTAAATCTCGCGCACTTTTCCCTCTTTTACCGGTCTGTACTCCTGCATATTGATTCCTCCTCTGTCAATCGAAGACTACTATGCGCTATCGTATCACAAAGCACACAGCTTGTACATGCCGCAGAAACCTTGTAAAACCCGGAAAGTACAATCTTCAAATTACCGTTTTTTGCCGCAATACCGCGCCTTCCGGTAACAAATCAGTAACACAGTTCATTCAAAGCAGAGAGCGCGGCCCCTCTGTTTGCCATATCAAGTATGCTCTTTCGGCAGGTAAATGCCGCGGCGGATTGTCTTCCGCCAAAAAAGCAGGACAGAGAGTGTTTCTCCCTGTCCTGCTTCTATTTCTTTTATTTCATCGCGCGCCGGGAATCCAGGCGCCCGTGGCATCGACCCGGTAGCCGTCCGGTGTCACTTCATTCCGGTACATGGAGCCGTAGGGACGCACCGTCGCATTGTCCTTGTAGTACCAGCGCTCGCTGACCGCATCATACTCATAGGTCTCAGCGCTCGCAGTCGGCGCGAAGTAATACCACTTGCCGTCGAGTTCCTGCCAGCCGGCCTGCATGACTCCGCTGCTCTCGTCGAAATAGTACCAGCGCTGATCAAAGTCGTCGAGGTGCCAGCCGGTCTGCATTCTGCCGAAGAAGCCGTCGTGATTCCGGTCGAGATAGTACCAGTTCATCGCCTCGTCGCGGTACCAGCCGAAGTCCATGATGCCGTGCTGCCCGAAGTGATACCAGTGGGTCTCGGTGTGATCGCCGTAGCTGTAGACAAGCTTTCCCCAGCGGTTTGCGAGGCGCATACCGCCGTTTAAGGTGAAAATCCACTCGTGCTGCGTTGGATTTACAAGCTCCCACTTGCCGTTCGTGCCGACCGCATAGCTCTTCTCATAGTCCGCGACAAAGGGCTCGCCGCCGAGGAGCTTCGGATCGCCGGCCGTATTGAAGCGCACGTTTCCGCCGCGACCGCCGTTGCCCCGGCCGCCACCACCGCCGCTGCTACCGCCCGACAGATTGTTATTCTGCTGCGCGTCGTAGTGCCGGTAGCGCGGATTCAGAATATCGTCGTACTGCGCGAGCGTCTGCAGGATGGAGTTGAGCGCTGCCTGCAGCTCCGCGAGACTTGCGCGCGGCGCTGTCCGCTCGAGCACCGAAAGCGCATCGCGGATGCCGTAGAGCTCCGGTCTGCCCGCGACGCCGTGCACGCCGTTCACGAGATCCGCGGTCTCCCGCCGCTTTAAGAAGAAGTCGTCCGCAATGCGGATTGCGCGACGGGTCGCCTCGTCGAGATGCCGTCTCGCATCGTTCAGCTCTGCGCGGTTGTTTTCATAATACGCGTAGAGCGTGAGGTGCTTTTGCACCGGCGTGCCGAGGTCAAAGCCGAGGTAGCGGTCATTCCGCCTGCTCCAGACCGGGGCCGCATGCAGGCGATATTCGACGCCGTCGGTATCGACCGCATAGGGATCCGGATCTACGAGGCCGCCAAGCGCATCGCTGCCCGCATAGTCGCTGTCCTCGGCAGCTTCTCCGCGCCGCACCTTGAAGCGATAGCGCGGCTGCACCGCATTCGGCGCCTCGTTGACAAATGTCAGGCGATACGCCTTCGAGTAGACGAGGTAATAGCGGGTACCTGCCTTCGCGGTGAAATGGAACAGGCCGCCGTTTTCCTCGACGCTGCCGGACAAGGTCTGCAGCGCGACGCCGACATAGCCGCCACCCGGCTGCTCCTCAAAGAGCTCGTAGTCGAGCATGTCATTGTCCTTGTTTTCGAGCTGCACATAGGTCTCAAAGGTTGCATTCGAGGGCGTCGCGTTGACTTTTCTGCCGTCCACATAGCGCTCAATATCGGTCTTCAGCTCAAAGGCCGCCGTATAGGCATCCGGGTGCTGCGTGCCCGCAATGCTGACTGCCTTTAACGCGTTCGATGCTGTCTGCGGCACCTCTCTCTTGCTGTAGACCGTGCGATATTCGACCTTCGCGCCGTTCACACCCGAGAGGACGCGGTCCTCCGGCGTGGTGAGCAGCGCCGATAGCCTCGCCTTCTCATCCGGCACCAGCGAAAACTCGCCCTTGGCCGCGTTGCGGCTCTCGTCGCTGACTGTTGCATCCGTGCCCGGCCCTGCCTCATACTCTGCTTCCAGCACGAGGTTGCTCGCCGGCATTGTAAATTGCACAACCGCCTGTCCCGGTTGGAAAGTCACATCCGGGATATATCCCGCGACGACGCGCCAGCCCTTGAATGCCGCTCCCGCGGCGTTGACAAGCGGCGCGTTCAGTTCCACGGTCTCGCCCGCGTGCGCGTCGCTGTCAAAGCTTCCGTTGACCGCCCGCGCCGCAATCGTCTGAATCTCGCCCGCATAGGTCTGAAGCATGAACTTCAGCACTTCGACCGCATCCGGGTCCGGATTCTGATTCGGCAGCGGGATACTGACCGGATGTCCCGGTCCGACCTTTGCGTGCGGCGCCGCCGGATGTGCCGCGATGACGGTCGCAATCGCATCGCCCGGCTGCACGGTGACATCTCCCGTCGCCTCATAGACCACGAGCTGTTCGCCCGGTGTCCGGTTGTCAAAGTAACTGCGTCCCGCAATCGAGCCCGGCACAATGTCGAGTACCGCGCCCGAAGGATCGGTCAGAATGTACTGATAGCCGGGCTTGGTGTCGAAGACTGTCACGCGCCCCGTGTTGTCGGAGAGCAGGCCGCCGACCGCATCCACATCCTGCGCCGGGAGACCAAAGACAATCGGATTCTTCACATATCTGAGCCGATAGGTCTCCCCGTTTTGCAGAACCGTCGAGATATCCGCCTTGCTGCCATTGCCCGCATACCAGTCCTCGCGCACATAGTTCGCGATGCCGGTAAACGCGGCGTCGGCGCTCGCTCGGATGCTGCCGAAGAGGCTGTCCTTCTTGACATGGTACTGCAGGCGCATGCCCGGCACCGGCAGCGTGTTGCTGTCATAGGGCGCAATCGCGACATCAATCCAGTAGGCCGGATTCTCCCGGTAGTACGCTGTGAGCACCGTGTCGGTCGTAAACCTGTCGGTATCGGCCGCAAGTGTTTCACCTGCGTCGAGCGTTCCGTTGCCGTTGTCGTTCACAATCCAACCCGCAAAGTCATAGTAGGGGCTCTCGCTGACCGTGACAGCCGGCACCAGTCGCTTTGCCTTGATATCCGCAAAGGTGTAGCCCTCGGTCGCCGCACTTCCGGCGCGAAGCACTTCCGCGTAGAGCTGACCGGCTGCGTCGGTCTTTACATCCGCCGACGCCTCGGTCGCCGTGAGGCTGCCGTGTGCCCCGGGCAGGTAGCTTACCTTCACCCACTGACTGCTATCACGGTGATAATCGAGATTCAAGTCCAGCTCGCCGCCCGGCATGGTAGCCGTATAGCTCTGCGCATTGCCGCTCACGCTGACAGTGCCGCTCCCCGCGGGCGCATCGCGAAAGCCGGGCTCCGTCGCGCTATAGCGATAGCCGTAAATCTGCGGGAAGGTCTCGGTGAGCGCCGCGCCGATCGGCCGGTTCGAAATCTGCTGCGGTTTTAAGACCTGCAGCGCGGGATCCAGACTGTCCGCATCCCGGAAGCTCATCACAAACGGGACGCCGGTACCGTCCGGCTCGAGATAAATCTCGATTTTTACATCCTGGTTCGGCATCTCGGCCGTCAAAGTCGTGCCGGTGATGTCCACATTCCGCACCGCGGAGACAAAATTGTTGGTCGCGGTCGGCAAGCTCGGCTGAGCACCCTGCACGACCCGGAAAGGCGTGCTGCCGTTGACCTGATAACCGGTCGGCAGGCTGAGGCTCTGGCTGATCTCTGTCTCCGGGAGATAGCGCACCGTAATCGGCGCTGTGCCCGGCACCAGACCGCCCGGCGCTGCCGCCGTGCCCGTGTGATATTCAATCGTGAAGTTCGACTTGTCGCTCTCCGCGTTACCCGGGACATAGTGGAAGGCAATCGCCACATCCTGGTTCGGCATGATGCCCCGATAGTCGCCGTTTGCCTGCCAGTTCGTGTCCACGCCGCCGACCATGTTTTGCAGCGAGGTCGGTGTGACCTCGGACAGGTTCCGGTCGGGCAAGAGCCGGTAGCCCGGAATCAGCTTGTTGCCGACCGTAAACGCCGTCTGGAAGGTAATCGGCACAGCCGTTGTCTGATGGAACAAAATCGAACCGTCGCCGTTCATATACTGTGCGTAAAGCTGATAGTGAATGCTCGGATCCGGCTTCCACTGCACATAATAGGTCTTGATGCCCGACACGAAGGTCAGGAGATACTGTCCCGCCGCATTGGCCGCGACAGACGCACCCGTGCCGTCCGCGTTCTCGGTCAGTTTTTCGATCACATAGCCGTAGCGCGTCGGCAACGGCGCCACAGTCTGTGCGCCCGCCATTCCGTTTGTCGAGTTCAGTCCCGGAAGTCCGCCGTTGCCGTTAATGACAATGCGGCCCATGTCGTCGCGGTAGCGGTATTGGAGATTGACCGTGTCATTCGGCATCACAAAGTTCGAGAGCGTACCGTCCGTCGCGGACAGCGCTGCGCTGCTGCCGAGCGGAACCGAGAGTTCCGCGTGGTCAAAGACATAGCGGGTACCACCCGACACAAAGCTCTGCAGGGCGACCGGAAGTCCCGCGACCGTCAGATTGCTGCCGACCAATTCGTCGGAGCTCTGCGGCGTGAGCACCGGAGATCCGGTAATCGGCAGGCCGTACAAGTCCGTGATGCTCCGGTTCAGCTTTTGCGTGACTGCGTGCAGGACAATCGACGTGCCGCTCTTCTTTTTCACAATGCCGACCGCCGTGCTGTCCTTTTCGAAGCGGTCCAGCGCGCCGTCGGCATTGACCGCAACCGGAACATCCGTTGTCGCGGTCGGCAGCACGGCGGTCGTAAAGCCTATGGTCGAAGAGGCATCCAGCGGGTCCGAAGCGCTGACCGCAACCGTTTTTCCCGCCGCGAGATACAGATTCTCGGCCTTGCCTGCGGCATTTTGATTTCCGGTCAGCTGCACCGCGCCGCCGACCGTGAGGCTGCCGCCCGCGCCGAGATACACGGCGCCCTCGGAGACCGCCGGTGTGACCGCGGTGTCCTTATGTGCGTTGTTATTCCGGATAGTCAGCGGATACTGCCTGCCCGTCTCCCCGCTCGCGGCGAATTCAACGCTGCCGCCGGTGATGCCGAGCGCGCCGCTTCCGCCGCCCTCGAGCACGGTCTTTGCGCCGAGCGAGAGCGTTCCCGCCGTATTTTTTAACATAAAGTCACCGCTGCCGTTTGCAAAGCGAAGATCCTCAATCGCGACCGGCACCGTGTTCTGGTTATTCTCAAGCAGCGGCCCGCTGTAGCCCGCCGCGGGCGCAATGGTCTTGGTCTCGCTTCCGAAGCTCACCGAAGTCGCATTATTGTGCATATCCGTGCTCGCTAGGGTCAAACTGCCTCTGGTTCCCGCCTTGCTCGCATCGATGGTGAGCGGTGCGGCAAGCGCCTGGTCGTCTTCAAAGTAGATAACCGCATTTTTGTCCTTTGCGAGTTGCAACGCCCGGTCAAAACTATGCACCGGGTGGTCAAAAGTGCCGCTGTTCGCATCGACACCGCTGCTCGAGACATAAATCGCGGCTTCGACATAGCTGTAGGCGACACGCTTATGGATGGTCTCCCCTGGGTGGAGATTCAACTCCCAGGAGAAAGCCGGGGAGAGGTCCTCCCCCTCGGTGGATTGCCCTGTCATTGCCGCAGTGCTGCCGAGAGGGTTGAACTGATAGAACGGTCGTCCCAACGCATCATGCCCGGCGACCGAGTCATAACCGCTGTGAAAAGCGTACTGTAGGCGCCTCGAGAAGTCTCCGATCCACTTGCTGCCCGGCGCCGAGGTGCCGAGGGTCGCATCGTCGAGGACAATGTTCACCGTCGCAATGTCACCGTTCTTTCTCGCATAAAAGCCGCGGTCCGTGCTGATCATATCTTTCGTGCGACCGTCTCCCGAAGCGAACTGTCCCGAAAACCCCGGATATGTCATCGGGGTGTCATTAACCGAGAGATCGTAGGCCATGCCGACATAGAATTTCTGTCCGCCCGGCGGCAGATTCTCGCGCCCGTAGAAGTAGTAGTCGGCATAGACATAACGGCCCGCAATCCGGGTCTCGACCTGGGTCTCAATCGTGCGGTAACGCCCGGAAGGACCGAAGCGCGTGGTCTCGACCGCACCGTTCTTTGCAACCAGCGCCGCGCCGCTCAGGTTCTGATTCGCGCCGTTCGCTACATTGCCCCCCGCAAGTTCCGAGGCTCTCTGCCCCATTTTTGCGATGTAGTAGGTATTTCCCTGACTGTCGGTTTCCGCAACACCCGGCCAGTAGCCGGTTCCGCCGGACCCCGTTGTGGTATCCACCTGCTTCGGATACGGCGCCGGACCCTGATCTGTGTCCGGCATCACGATGTAGAGCGGCACACCGTTTCCGGCTGTCAAGCCGTCCGAATCCAGCGTAATGCCGGGCTCATAACCGTCCGCATTCTTTCCCAGAATGTTATAGCGGCTTGAGCGCAACGCCGGGCTCAGCTCGCGGTCGTCATTTCCCACCTTCCAGGAAAAGGTCATGCTGTGGTTCGTGGTCTCGCCGCTCTGCGGGAGTGCCGGCACGGCAGGCTGCAACTCCGTGGCCGCCAGTGCTTCAAGACTCGCTGCGGGCACAAAAACAGAGAGCAGTCCGAGCGCCGCGCTGAGCCCCAAACTCAGTGCGGACCGCCCCGCTCTCCGCATCCAACTTGCTCCTGACACTCGTTTTTCCAAATGGCACCTCACAAAAAATTAAGAAATGATGAATAATTATAGCAGATATACAGCACTTGTCCAGTAAAAATGCAAAAAAAAGAGCTCCCCGGAGGGAGCCCTTCTTGTGAAGCGAAAAGGATGGTCTTACGGTGTCTCGCGAACCCAGGCACCGGAGACGTCCACATGGTAGCCGTCCGGCGTCTTCTCGCCCGCAAACATGGAACCGTACGGTCTGCCGCCGCGGTTTGCATAGCCCCAGCGGTTTGTCTCGCTGTCCCAGTCCCAGGTCGGTGCCGGTGTCTCCGGATTGAAGTAGTACCAGACGCCGTCGATCTGCTGCCAGCCGGTCAGCATGGCACCGGTCAAGAGATTCAGGTAATACCATCTGCCGTCCGCGCTGTCATGGTACCAGCCTTTGTCCATGGAACCGAACCAGCCGTCATGATTGGTCGAGAGGTGGAACCAGGTGCCCTGATCATTCTTCCACCAGCCGCTGTCCATCACGCCGTCGGCGTCGAAGTGATAGCTGTAAATCTTCGTCTCGCCGCCGTAGGTATAGGCGACATCCGCCCA
>ERZ773076.775-NODE-775-length-15204-cov-4.727177_pt1 | contig 15204 bp, 17 predicted proteins | sample MGYA00580613_ERZ773076 | MGnify/ENA primary metagenome ERZ773076 (study PRJEB29015, sample SAMEA2738005) | human oral metagenome | biome: human oral; feature: human-associated habitat; material: dental | place: China | collected 2057 ...
CGTTGTGGACCTTCTGATCGCCCTCAGAGGCCGTTTCTTGGGTTTTTTCTTGGGGGGTGGAGGATGCGGCAAGGTTCAGACCGCCGAGAGCGGCGCCTCCGAACAGATTACCCAATGTATTTTCAGTGCTCATTCTTCTCTTCCTCGAATTTCTTCTGATAGTCGCTCAACGCAACAGTATCCCCAATTATTCCATTCTGGAAGCGGCTAAGCCATATTGACTGGGGTCGAAGCGAACATGCCGGGTACCGAAGAAAAATGTGACGTTTTATGTTCAGGGTTGCACCCGACGGAGAATACTGGGCGGAAGCCTTGAGAGAGCGAGATCGAGGCAAAATAAATGGCGCATCCCCATGTATGAGGATGCGCCACTCGTTGAGGCTATACGCTACTCGGCCTTAATCTCGCCAATGCGCAGACCGTAGCTGTACCCTGCGATAGGCTGCGAGAGCTTGGGTGCTTCATCGAAGACGATGATGATGTAGCCGCCCTTATCGGCAGACTGCTTGTCCTTATCCAGCTCAACCGTGACGTCCTGCCCAGAGAAGCTTCCCTTGCCAACTTCGGTGGCACCGCTCATCGAGGCTTGGTTGTTGGTGTATACGGTGAAGGAACCGCCGGAACCGCCCGTCTGCTGAATAGTTAGTTTAGAGACAACCGTGGGAGACTCTAGTTTAGCGGCAAGCCCGAATTCCTTGACGACACCACCGAAGGCGGGGCTACCAAAACCATAGCTGGACCAGGTGCTTGAGGGATTACCATCGGTCAGTGCGGGAAGACCGGAATCCATATCCGCCATAAAGTTAGGGTTGCTCGGTACCAGACGCGATACGGAGGTAACCTTTACTGGCGCATTGGAGGCGCTGGGCGATGCCGACGGGGAGGCTTCCTCAGATTCTGTAGACCCTGCCGTAGCGCTTGCGCTTGCCGAGGCGTTCTTGCCTTTAACCGGATTCGATGCGTGATTCGACCCCAGACCGGTCAGCGTGGTGAGCACGCCACCGGCAACAATGACCAGTAGAAGCACGGCAGCGAAGGCAATAGCCCAGGTTCCGCGGTTTGTGCCTTCGTCTTCGTCGTCTTCATAGACGCCGTCATCGTTCGGTCCGGAGACCATAGGTGCAACGTTCATCGAGGGGATCTGTGAGACCTCCCAGGCCTTTACGGCGCTGATAGCGGAGGTTTCGGAACCCACCATTGGAATATTCTCGTAGGTTTGCGGCGCGGCACCGGTAAGGCTGTCACCGAAGATTTCGGCCCCGAGCGCCTCATCAGGGTTACCGTCGGGAGAGACCGAAGGGTTGTCGGTCAGTAGGGTGTCAAGCAAAACATCCGGGCGGCTGTATGAGGTCACCAGGTATTTATTGCCTTCGGGGGCGATTCCCATATCGAGAATCTGAATGTTGTAGCGGCTATTGACCGCCAGCGCCCGCGAATTCTTCTCCAAGAGGTGGCTGCGCACGGGAGAAGCCACCACCACCGAAACCTTACGGTTCAGAATCTGATCCTTACCTTCGAGGATCATATCTGATTCGGCGGTGATGATAATCTGTGCGGTGATTTCGTAACGGCCACCCAAAACGGTTCCGACCGGAATCTGCTGCGACAAGTTCTCTCCCGTCATGTATTTTCTCGCCTATAGTTTAGTAGGCTCTTCCAAAGATTTTACCCGGATTACGCCGGATACGGTGTTTTTAGCGGTTTGCGGGCTGGTTTAAGATTCGTTTGAGGCCCCTCGCCGTGCGAGCGCTTTTACCTTGCCTGCAATGGGTGCGAAGAGAGCATCTGCCTCACGCACGCGGAAAATCTTGAGCATCACCACATAGCTGAAGAGCATGGTGAGACCACAGATTATAAGGGTTATAACCGCTGAAATTTTTGATGCCCAGGCGAAGCCATCAAGATTGTATCCGCCCAATACCCACAATACGGCGGCGGCAATAACTCCCGCAAAACATGCCGCGAGGGTAGTACGAGCGTACATGTTGATAATACGCTTCTGCCCATAATACCCAAGTCTGCGGCGAATTTCGTAGTGGCTGATGGCGACCACGAAGAGGTTCTGCACCGGGAAAATCAGGGAGAGCGCATACACGGTGTAGCGCGGGTCAAGCAGGGAGGCAACCCCACTCATAACGACCATAACAATCGCGGCGTAGAACTGAATGAGGAAGGGGGTGCGCGCATTCTCTCGGGCATAGAGAACGCGCCCGTAGAGGAAGGATATGGTCAGTGCAGGGGTTCCCAATGCGGTAATAGCAATGAGGCGCCCAATGACGGTTGCCGCAACCGGGTCTCCGCCGCTAAAGAGCACCGCCACGGGACCGGCGAGGACGATAAGTGCGAGCGCACAGAAAACGGTGGCAATACCGGCGGTACGCATACCGTGTGAAAGGGCGTGGATGACGCTGTCACTATCGTCCGCGATGGCGGAGGAACTCATGCGGTTAAAGAGTACTGTAGCGATGGAAATGCCGATCACGCCGTGGGGGAGCGAGTAGAGCATCGAGGCGTAGTTCATTGCCTGCAGACCGGGAATCTGAATACCCATATCGGCATACTGGGCGCGGGCGCTCACCACGGATGCGGCAACCCGCGTCATATACATATACGACAGGTTAGAGACGGCACCGGCGGCAAGGGTCCAAATCGCCAGACGAGATGCTTCCCGCAGTCCGATACCGCGCCAGCCGAAGTCCGGTTTGAGCCGCAGCCCCAGCTTCCTGAGCGGGATAAAGAGAACGATAGCCTGCAGTGCCACGCCCAGAGTTGCCGATCCGGCGAGGAAAATCGTCTGCATCGACGTCCAGCTTTCGACCGAGTGGCGTGGCGGATTGATGGTTGTATCCTGCGCCCCGAAGGTGAAAATAAAGATAAAGAGCGCAGCGATAGCAACGACGTTATTGAGCACGGGCGCCCACATGAAAGCCCCGAAGGCCTCTTTCGCGTTGAGTACCTGCCCAATGACCGTATAAAGCCCGTAGAAGAAGATTTGCGGCAAACACCAGAACGAGAATATATACCCGAGTTCTTTCTGCTCTGGCGTCCATGTAGAGCCCATAACGTTGATAATAGGGATGGCGCACGCCAGCGTAATCGCTGTAATCAGACCGATGGCCGTCACCGTAATTGTTACGAGCTTGGAAATATACCGTTCGCCGCCGTCTTGGGCTTTAGCGGCTTTGATAATCTGCGGCACGAGCACGGCGTTGAACACACCACCGGCGACCAACACGTAGATGAGGTTGGGGAGCGTATTTGCGGTCTCGAAGACGTCACCTACGGTCGAGAGGGCACCCAGTGCCACCGTGAGAAGGATTGCCTTAAGGAACCCTAGAACACGGGATACGAGCGTTCCCGCCGCCATAATGGCGCTTGAGCGTGCATCGGTACGTGCCAACTTCTTCTCCTGGTTGTGACGTTAGAGCTGGGTATTAATATACTCTCGTGCAATATCTGCGATGCGCCGTTCATTAGCGAAAGAGAGTTTCTGGCTAAGCTCTGCCAGGGGTACCCACGCAACATCGACTGCTTCATGATCGGGGTCATGCTCAATGGTTAGGCGGCCTCCGGTAGCACAAAAAAGGTAGTGATGTACCGTTTTATGGATGCGCTGCCCACTAGACGTAAACCAGTAGTCGATATACCCGAGGGTAGCAACAATGTAACCGGTAATTCCGGTTTCTTCGGCTATTTCTCGCTGAGCTGTTTCTATCAGACTTTCATGACCTTCAACATGTCCCTTAGGTAGACACCATTCGAGCTGTCTGTTGCGGTTATAGCGCGCAATGATTGCCACCGGCAGGTCGGGACTATCAAAATTAATCATGAGCCCTCCCGAAGAGACCTCTTCAAGCGCAGGCACCGGAAGCTGGGGCGCGAAGGGGCGTATTTTGGGTGCGCGCGGTACGGGAAAACTCATAGTTCTACCTTATCCGATGCGGCGCTATTTTGGGCTATGGTGCGGCTGATAGGAGCCCGCTAATATGCTCTTGTCGCTAATATCTGGCAGGATTAAGAGACTATGTCGCAAAAACTTGATGTGCTCTCAAAATATCCGGATGCTGTTGAACTCGGCGAACTCTACCGCCAGGCGGGTTTTGATCTCTATCTAGTCGGTGGTCTGGTGCGTGATGAACTACGCAATACCCCCGGCGAGTTTACCGATTTTGATATGACTACGAACGCCACCCCCGCCCAGAGCGAGCGGATTTTGAGCGCCTGGGGAGAGCATATCTGGGATATCGGCAAAGAATACGGCACCATCAGCGCCCGCAAAAACGGCGCTGTTTACGAGGTAACGACCTATCGCGCCGAAGTGTACGTCGCCGATTCCCGCAAACCCACGGTGGAATTCGGTACCGATCTGAAGGCTGACCTAATACGGCGCGACTTCACCATCAACGCCATGGCTGCTGCGCTGCCTTCGGGGGAAATTGTGGATCTTTTCCACGGCACTAAAGATTTAGCAGAGGGCGTTTTGCGCACCCCGCGCTCGCCTCAAGAATCCTTTTCCGAAGACCCGCTTCGTATGATGCGCGCGGCACGGTTCGCTGCTCGGTTCAACCTCACTGTAGCGCCGGAAGTATTCGAAGCGATGCGGCAGATGGCACCGCGCATCGAGATTATTTCGGCGGAACGGGTGCGCGACGAACTCATCAAACTCATCTGTGCAGATTACCCGCGCGTGGGCCTGAACCTGCTCGTAGAAACCGGACTCGCGGACTATGTGCTCCCGGAGCTGCCCGCCCTGCGCATGGAAATGGACCCTTCACACCACCATAAAGACGTTTATGAGCACTCGCTCAAAGTCATGGAACAGGCGATCGAGAAGGAAACTGACGCTGACGGTCCCTGCCCCGCGCCCGATTTTGTGCTGCGTTTCGCATCGCTTCTGCACGACATCGGCAAACCCAAAACCCGCAGATTCGAGAAAGACGGATCGGTATCTTTTTTGCAGCACGATGTGGTTGGCGCGCGCATGGTCAAAAAACGGATGCGCGCCCTACGCTTCGATAACGACACCATCAAGGCGGTGGCGCGCCTCGTAGAGCTTCATATGCGCTTCTACGGCTACCGTGAGGCCGGGTGGACCGACTCGGCAGTACGTCGATACGTGCGGGACGCAGGGGGGCAGCTGCAGCGTCTCCACAGGCTTTCTCGGTCGGATGTCACCACGCGCAATAAGCGCATGGCGCGCTCGCTGGCGCAGGCATACGATGATTTGGAGCGGCGTATTGATGAGCTTGCCGCTCAAGAAGAGCTGGATGCGATGCGCCCTGAACTGGATGGCGAACAGATTATGGCGGTGCTGGGCATCGGTCCTGGGCCTCTTGTGGGGCAGGCGTATAAATTCCTGCTGAACCTGCGTTTGGATGAGGGTGAACTTGGTGAAGAAGAAGCGACCCGCCGTCTGCTTGTGTGGTGGCAGGAGCACGGAGAGCCCTAAATCCCCATAATACGGCGGAATACTGCGGAAAAGAGTATGACGGAGACTACGGTGCATAAGGTTCACTAAATGCCTCTGTGAAGCTAAATTGACGTGTAGGATGGTACTCAGCGGCAGCGTTCGCCGCGCACGAATACACATTCACCGAAAGGGCATTACTATGTCTGATAACTCTGCCTTTAATCCGGCTTCTAACCCCGCATTCAACGGTTCTCAACCTCACGGACAGCCCATACAACCTATTGCCGTAGCACCGGTCATGATGGTGCAGCAACCCAAATCCATGGCGGTGGCATATCTGCTGTGGTTTTTCCTAGGTTCCCCTGGTATTCACAAGTTTTATCTGAACCAAACGGGTCAAGGGATTCTATACCTGTGTTTATTCCTTACTGGCTGGGCAACTGTTTGGTTTCTTATCGGGATAATTCCTCTTGTAATTTTGGGCATCTTGCTCATCATTGATATTTTCCTGATACCTGGCCGGGTGAACCAACTCAACGGTGTAACCCCCGTTGTCGTGAAGCAGTAACAGCCCATTATCACGACCCCACCGCGCATTGGCGAATCCCGCATCCTCACAGTCGAGGATGCGGGATTTTTTATCTGAACGAAGGTTGGTGCGGTGGGGGAGGGGAGGGCAGACTCCCACCGAATACACACCCCGTTCCCAGGGTTTGCGCATGTGAACTGTCTAAACTTGCAGTGAGCGCGTTATATACAGCGCGCTGAAACACTCACGAAGGAAGGAAATATGTCGCAACAGGTTTATGAACCTAAACTTTTCGCCCATGGAACCGTTCCGGGCAGCCGTACTTATGTGAACTCCGAACATGAACAGTCGACCGTCGTTGTGGTTCGCCCCAAATCCGTGATTCTCACCTATGTGCTGTGGCTTTTCCTCGGATGGTTAGGCATCCACAAGTTTTATCTGCGTCAGCCAATTCAGGGGCTGCTTTATCTGGCGCTCACCGGTATAACCAGCCTGCTGACGCCCATAGGTTTAGGTTGGATAACCGGTATTCCGCTAGGCCTTCTGCTCTTCAAAGACCTCTTCACGAATATCCTTCGAGTCGCCATCCTCAACCTTCGGGACTCTTCGGTTCGTTACTACTAAAACCAGAATTTTTAGCGTTCAAGACTCTAGCTTCAGGATGCGCCCGTTACACCCATGCGGTGTGGCGGGCGCATCCTTCTCTTTGCTGGATTCTACCCTGTATCCTCGTGTAGTATAGAAGAATCTGTGTGTGCATCCTGAACAAGAGGATGCTGCACCGGGTGCCACATGAATCTCCTGCTATGGAAATCCCATAGCCGTTTAGCCCAAAGGAGGGGTTTAATCATGCGTGCATACGAACTGATGGTTATCCTCAACCCCGAGGTTGAGGACCGAGCGGTAGAGCCGTCTCTGTCGAAGTTCCTGGAAATCGTCACCAACGCTGGCGGTACCATCGACAACCTTGACATCTGGGGTCGCCGCCGTCTGGCATACGAGATCCAGAAGAAGTCCGAAGGTATCTATGCGGTTGTTAACTTCACCGCGAGCCCTGAGACCGCTGCTGAGCTCGACCGTGTTCTAAACCTGAACGAGTCCGTTATGCGTACCAAGATCATCCGTCCGGAGGATCAGAAGGTCAACAAGTAAGACTCTAAAACCGCGACCTGATTAAAATGTCAGGTTCCTATGGTTACCTAGAGTTATATACTTGAATCCATTCGAGGAGGCATCAATGGCAGGCGAAACCATTATCACTGTGGTCGGGAATCTCACCAGCGACCCTGAGCTGCGCTACACTCCCGCAGGTGCAGCGGTTGCAAACTTTACGATTGCATCTACCCCGCGTACCTACAACCGTCAAACCGGTCAGTGGGAAGACGGTGAGGCACTGTTCCTGCGTGCGTCTATTTGGCGCGACTACGCAGAGAACGTCGCAGAGACCCTGAAAAAGGGAACCCGTGTGATCGCCCAGGGCCGTTTGAAGTCTCGCTCGTATGAAACGAAGGAAGGCGAACGTCGTACCTCAATGGAGATCGAGCTCGATGAGATCGGTCCCGCTCTGCGGTACGCTACCGCCCAGGTAACCCGTTCACAGCGCACCTCTGGAGGTAACTTCGGCGGTCAGCAGGGCGGCAACTTTGGCGGTAATAACTTCGGTAATAACCCCCAGCAGGGTGGTTTTAACAATTCCGCACCGCAGCAGGGCTTCGCTCAGCAGCAGGGCGGAAACGGTTACTCCAGTAATGCCGGATTCGGTGGGGGAGCCCAGCAGGCGCCCGCACAACCGGCACAGCAGCAGGCACCTGCGGCTGATCCGTGGACCTCACAGTCCGGCGGAAACTACGATTGGGGTACCGGCGCCGATGACGAACCTCCGTTCTAAAGAAACGTTCCGTCTTCCTCAAACCAAACCATATATCAATCCATCCCGCGGTTAACGCCGCGGGCTCCCAACCTAAAGGAGCACCACGATGGCTAAGGCTGAAATCCGTAAGCCCAAACCTAAGCAGAACCCCCTGAAAGCTGCTGACGTCACCGTTATCGATTACAAAGACGTCGCCTTGCTACGCAAGTTCATCTCCGATCGCGGCAAGATCCGCGCTCGCCGCGTAACTGGCGTGACCGTTCAGGAACAGCGCAAGATCGCTCAGGCAATTAAGAATGCCCGTGAGGTTGCACTGCTTCCCTACTCCGGCGCTGGCCGCTAACGAGAAGGAGAGTAACAAGTACTATGGCTAAGATTATTCTGACTCAGGAAGTAACCGGTCTGGGTGCCGCTGGTGACATCGTCACCGTTAAGAACGGCTATGCACGTAACTACCTTCTTCCTCGCGGCTTTGCCGTTTCGTGGACCGTTGGCGGCGAGAAGCAGGTTGAATCTATCCGTGCGGCCCGTGCGGCCCGTGCGAAGGCCTCCCTGGAAGAAGCCCAGGAGACCGCAGCTAAGCTCTCTGCTCGCCCGATTGTAGTGGCACACAAGGCTGGTGCTGATGGTCGTCTCTTCGGCTCCGTTAAGGCAGATGCTATTGCTGACGCTATTGAAGAGGCAGGTCTCGGCACTATCGACAAGCGCACCATTCACCTCGGTTCCGCTATCAAGCGCACCGGTGAATACCAGGTGACCGCTCGTCTGCATGAGGATGTTGTTGCCAACGTTACTCTGGACGTTGTAGCAGCCGCATAAGCAGGGCGTATTTAGACGCTGTGAGGGCGTCGCATTCCGACTGGGATGCGACGCCCTTTTCATATGTGGAGCCACTTATCCGTTTTACCCGAGAAGTAGCCGGGTAGGGGAGGGGTATGTTTCACGTGAAACATTGCGTGTTACAGAGTACCGTCAATAAAATCTATGACCGCTTGGGTTACCTCTTCCGAATGCCCCTCGATCATATGACCACCCGTTTCGAAGATACATGTGGTGAGATTCGGGTATCGGTACATAGAACTCTGCACATGCCCCCGCGGCTGGGCAAAAGGCACCACTCGGTCATCTTGTGCGTGGATCAGAAAAACGGGCGGTTCCAAGCTCTCAATGGGGTATTCCTCAAGATGGACCGCCATATCCGGGTTCGTGATAGCTGCGTCGATCTTGGCTCCCATACGTCGTTCCCGTAGGGGGAGTATCCCGTATATGGTGTGTGAGGGAAGCCCAAATAGAGGTTTGAAAAACGGAGACAGCAGCCACAGATGTAGTCATGGTTCAGAGCGGCAGGAGGCCCCATACGCGTGGGCAGCTTTCGTGGTTTTTCCTCCTGGGGCGGGGCAGAGCTGAGGAGAATAAGACCTGTTGTCCGTTCCGGATAATCCAGAGCGAAACGAAGAGCGGGGGTTCCTCCGGCAGAGGCGCCTAGCACATAGACCTGCTCAATATTGAGGATATCAAGGAGGGCCATCAGAGCCGCTGCCTGTTCTTTGGGACTCCCTTCACCTGCGACCGCGCTTCCGGGGTACCCAAAACGCGATGGAGCAATAATCCTGTAGTGTTCCGAGAGATCCCTAACGTTCTCAAAGGCTTGGTCGTAGCCTCCATAGATACCGTGCAGAGACAGGATAACGGGAGGGTCGCTATATGCTGAGGATGACCCTGTGGGCATAATATCGAGATATGCTATCTCTCCATAGCTGAGATGCACCGTTTTGACCGGATACGACGCGAGTTCGTCCACAGCATCGTGGAGTGCCCGGCGGCATCGTATATCCTGAACACCCATGTAGGTTGTGGCAGCAAGCGCTGTACCACCAAGGAGGAACCTGCCCCACCGGCCGTATCCTGCACGGTTTTTCTGTGGTTCCCGTGTACTGCTAGTCCCACGCATAGTTCCCTATTCCTTCGTATACGGTCTATTTTTAACTACAGTAATTTCACAGACGTGGGCGCACAACCCTAGGGGACGGGTATCAGGACTATTCTTGGAGATACTTCGATATAGTAGTATTTCTATCTCTATACGTTGGATAACTATATTTCTATAGGAATTTTCTTATAGACAGCATCAATGTTTCACGTGAAACGGTGTATGTAAAAAGATTGAGAAATAATAAAAATATCGGGAGGACCTCAAAAATCCTATATTCTCCGAAGCGAGAACCGTAGACTGGACGTGACAGAATATCCTTAAATTTCTGCAGAAGGATAGGTATAGATGTTACAGGTTCAGAATCTTACCAAGAGGTATGGTGATAAAACCGCCGTTAACGATATGTCTTTTATCGTTCCCGATGGTAAAGTCACCGGTTTCTTGGGTCCCAATGGGGCAGGTAAATCGACCACGATGCGCATGCTGGTCGGACTCCATAAGCCCACCTCGGGCGAAGCCCTTGTGGACGGCAAAAATTATCAGTCTCTTAAATCTCCGCTCCATACGGTGGGAGCCCTCCTTGACGGGAAATCGGTACATCCGGGGCGCAGCGCACGCACCCACCTCATGTCTATTGCGCTTACCCACGGTATTTCGGCGAAACGTGTGGACGAAGTTATCGGCATGACCGGTCTTAGTCAGGTGGCTAAACGAAAGGTTGGCGGTTTTTCCCTCGGTATGAACCAGCGTTTAGGTATTGCCTCAGCAATTTTGGGCGATCCCCATAACGTTATTTTGGATGAGCCGGTTAATGGTCTTGATCCCGAAGGCGTGGTGTGGGTTCGTCAGTTGGCAAAGTATTTGGCATCCGAAGGTCGGGCGGTGCTGATTTCTTCGCACCTTATGAGTGAGATGGCGCAGACCGCTGACGACCTCATTATTATTGGGCGCGGTCGCCTGCTGGAACATACGTCTATTGATGAACTTATCTCGCGAGTAGGCGGTCATAAAGTTCTGGTTCGTACCGATGAACGTGACCTTTTCGCTTCGCTCCTTGCGGAACGGTCGCTTCCTTTCGAGGCGGTCGATACCGATGGTTTATTGGTTTCGGCTGATGCTCGCGACCTGGGTGAGCTCGCTTTGCGTGAGCAAATTTTGCTCTATGAGCTGGCACCTCATGAAGCAACTCTTGAGGATGTTTACCTTGAAATTACACGTTCAGAGGTTGAATATGTCTCTGATAGTCTTCCAGGTGCTGGTGCCGCAGCTGCGGGTTCTTCGGTACCGAATGCACCGGCAGTCGATCCTCAACTGCAACCGGTGGCTAGTTCTCCAGAGCACAGCTTTATTGACGAAACCCAGCAGGGGAATGGGAGGAACATATAAATGAGTACTCAAACCTACGCTACTAAAAATGCGCCTGCACCGGTTGCTCATAATCTATCATTCCTGGGTGTGCTCCGCTCAGAATGGTTAAAGATGCGCTCCCTACGTTCTCAGCAGGTTCTCTTCATCATTACGGTAGTGCTGATTTTAGGACTCGCAATGCTGCTGGCTCCTGTTTTTAACGAACAATTGGCACAGTATGAGAAAGATGTGAGTACATCGCAGATTGTGAATGGGCAGTCAGTCAACGGTTCTAAGATCATTGACCAGATGAAGAGCGCGTCGTATTCTATCGGAGTTGTAGGTGCTTCATTGGGAGGCATTATTCTTTCTTCCATGGCGACGGTATTTATTGCATCTGAATATGCCACAGGTGCCATGCAAACAAGTCAGCTAGCAGTACCGCGTCGTTCTCTTTTATATTCTGCTAAAGCCCTTGTGGTGACGGTGGTAGCTTTTGTCGTAGGAACCTTGAGCGGTATCTTGGCATTCTTCTTAGGCCAGATGATACTCACGGAAAAACTACGAGTCTCTTTCGACGGTGAAGTACTTCGAATCACTCTTCTTCTTGGACTATATCTTGTGGTACTTGCTTGGATGGGATTCGGGTTTGGTGCTCTCCTCCGTAATAGTGCCGGAGCTATTGTTCTTACAGTCGTTCTGCTTTTTGTGGTGACAATAGTTCTTAGTTTCTTCAGGTCTGCTGAGTGGGCAAGCGATGTTTCCAAGTATCTACCTGTCCATCTGGGCGAAAATATGTTGGTCCACGATACTGACCAGTTCAAAGACCCCGGTTACGGGATGCGTTGTTTCCTCTTCACCCTGTGGGGTTTTGTACCCTTGGTACTTGGCTGGATTCGCTTCAAATTCAACGATATGAAGTCTTAGACTTACGGCTCATCGGATAAGAGGAAGTGCCGCCTCCTGAACATATACTGGATGGGAGGCGGCACTTGCTGTTACATCAAGGATCATTGTTGTGGGCTACTCTCGGTTAGGCTAGATATATGGCGAAAAAATCTTTCAATCACCTTCCCCCCAGCACTCAACTTTTGCGGGTCGGCATCATCTTCGAGGCAGTAAGTGTTGTACTTGTGATACTTGCCTTTATTCCTTTTCCCTCGCTCACGGTGAATGCCATCCTGTTTTATATCACGATAATCGTGGGTAGTTTTACCTCTGTGATCGCCTTTATCTGTGCCATAGTGGGGCTTATTCGGTTTGTGCGTCATCGCATCGCAAATATTGTATTGGCGGCGGTATCGGTGCTGATAAACCCGGTGACCGTGGTTTTGGCTGATGCTCTTCTGAACTCTAACGGCTAAATTACTGTCGCGCGGGGATTGCGCTCTTCCCAGTATTTCTTGCGGGGACTTTCAGGTGTTTTTCAGCCAAACCCCAAGGTTCCTCAAGGTAACTACGGTTAACTAGAGGTGTTGGTTCGAGAGGACTGCGATGTGAATGTGTGTGTTTCAGAGAGCGGATATGCTCTCGTGGAACTGAAAAGCGAGGCTACCGTGTAGCCTCGCTTTTCAGTTTTAAAAATTTCGCCTTCTTTCGGGCGGCTATTACAACCTCATGCACGGCACCGGATACAGCGTGTAATTCTCTGCGATATATGCCCTGTAAGGAAGCTCTGACCCCTGGCCTTGTGTCTACAGCACACATGACTCCTCGTATTCACAGATATTCCCAAGGTTTAACTCACGAGGAATAAAGGTTGACGGGTCATAGTTATATCAGGTAGTTCGAGAGGACTATCTGAAAGTTGGACTTTCCTTAGCGGAAGTGGCTCTGATTTTCGTATGTATGTGTGTGTGATTGAGGCTGAGATCGAATCTTCGGGTTCGGTCTCAGTTTCGTTTAATCCTTAGTCTGCATTCCGCACATAAAGCCACAGAAAACAACGGTTAGTGCCGGCGTGACAGGAGGTTTGCAAGATACAGCATAAGAAAAATGCGGCTACCTCATGATGGAGTGTAGAATTAGAGCATAAAAATCTTGCATATTAAATACGAATTATCACAGGAGAGTTATCGTGCCTAAAACCCCGAACGTTCCCGGTACCGATCGTCCCGCCGAAAAAGCCGCCGGACACTGGCTGCTCGCCCAACTCGGTAAGAAAGTTCTTCGCCCCGGTGGGCGCGAAACTACAAACTGGCTGCTCAGCCGCGCGCTTGGTGGGCAGATCGACGTGGTTGAGTTTGCACCCGGACTAGGCATTACGGCGCTCGAAATCGTCAAACGCAGCCCCAAGACCTACACCGGTGTAGATCTTGATCCAAAGGCGGCTGAAATCGTGCGCGGGCGCATCGGAGACAACCCCAACTACACGGTTGTGAACGCCGGGGCGCAGGAGACCGGGCTGCCCGATTCCAGCTACGACGTGGTGGTGGGCGAGGCTATGCTGACCATGCAGACCGACAAGCATAAGCTGGAAATTATGCGCGAAGCGGCGCGCATCCTACGGCCGGGCGGCTACTACGCCATTCACGAGCTGTCGCTAACCCCCGACTACCTGCGCCCTGAGGTTCAAGAAGAAATTCAGAAGGACCTGGCACGAAGCATTCGCGTGAACGCACGCCCGCTTACGGTTGCCGAATGGACCCGCCTTGCCGAAGAAGCCGGGTTTGAGGTGTTAGACGTATATCAAACCGAGATGGCTCTTTTAGAACCCAAACGCATGATTGCCGATGAAGGGGTGGGTGGACTCGCCAAGATCATGTTCAACCTTGCACGCAAACCGCAGATTCGTGAGCGCGTGCTGGGTATGCGCAGTGTTTTCCGCCGTCACGCCGACCATATAGGCGCTATCGGTCTGGTTCTACGGAAGAAATAACTACGATTTGCGCGGTCAGAAAACGGAGCCTGAGTTTTTCCCGATACAGTGGGTGGATTACTGAGGCTCCGTTTTACACTAGATATATATGAGGCGTAGATCCCGCTCAAGCATGTGTACGCCCCCCGCTGGAGAAGACAATGAGCCGTATTCTTTTCTCTCCCGAAAGCTTTAATATGGGTGAAACCACGCGCTGCATCGAAATAGCGCGTGTTGCCCAAGACCGAGGGCACAAAGTCCTCTTCCATATATACTCACCCAAATACCGTGGGTTGCTGGAAAGCGCGCGGCTTCCCGTGCATCTTCGTGAACCCATCATGACTGATGCCGAAGCGAAACAACTCATGGCGCTTGACCAAGGCAGGGGAGTGCGGCATCCCTTCACCACCGAGAAAGTACGCCAGAGGGTTACCGTAGAACTTGCGGCCATTCGTGACTTTAACGCAGATGCCGTGGTGATCGGCTCTAACCCAACTATGCTGATCTCCGCGCGCATCGCCGGTGTACCTATTTTCTATGCGCGCCCTTACGCATATTCAACGACCTATTTTTCTGCGAAACCTGCCGGTGAAGCCCCCTCAGCACCGGGATGGTTACGCGCACTGGTTCGGGCAATATCTTATAAACCAGCCTCGTTCACTCGTGTAGCCCGCGAACATGGAATCAAACTTCCGCGCCGTACCGTCGATATGTTCAGCGCTGACGTAAACCTTATCTGTTCTCTTTTTACCGAGCTGCGCGGCGATCCGTTAACGGCGCCGGATGTCAGTGTGGGACCTATCTACTACCGTGCTCCCGGTGAACTTCCGCAGATTGTTCGGGAACCTAAAAAGCGACCACTTATCTACGTGGGGATGGGCTCGTCCGGGTCTTCGCATATCTTGGCGGCGGCGCTGCGGCAACTTTCAACGGTACCGGTAGATGTGCTGGTCGGTGATGGGGTGCTGTTAGCGGATGCTGATGCGCGCTCGCTGGGCGACAATATTCACCGTGCGGGAACTGTTCCGGCTCATCTGCTTGCCGGGCACATTGATGCCTCAATCACGCACGGTGGTGAAGGAACCGTGCAGACAGCGTGTCTGGCGGGGGTACCGTTTGCGGGTATCGCCATGCAGGCTGAGCAACGCTGGAATATTGAGGAATGTGTGCGGTACGGCAACGCCCTGCGCTTTACGAAACATGATGTGCACCGAGGCCAGATGCGCGGCATCCTGGACCGTTTGCTCTCAGACGAGGC
>ERZ773076.784-NODE-784-length-15077-cov-54.626548_pt1 | contig 15077 bp, 13 predicted proteins | sample MGYA00580613_ERZ773076 | MGnify/ENA primary metagenome ERZ773076 (study PRJEB29015, sample SAMEA2738005) | human oral metagenome | biome: human oral; feature: human-associated habitat; material: dental | place: China | collected 2057 ...
AAAATCAAGATAAACTTAGAAAATATTATTGACATCACATTAAAAGACGATTTCCGATTCGGAAGTCGTCTTTTTTATGTTTTGTGAAATACTACACCTTGTGGTTAGTGTAAACAGGTATATAGTTCCCTAACTTTTTATATTTTGTTGCTATGGTTTTATTTTCGATATTAATTGGAGGTTTGCGATCGACCAATTGGGCAGCAATAACAGCATTGATAGCTATTATTGGTTTATTGTTCTCAGATGAGATTTGGAAAATCAATCCTAATTATGAGAATCCTTTAGAAGGAAGATATAAAAGTAAAAGTAATAAAAAGATAGTTGAAAGGAATATTTTTAAATATAAATTGATACTATCTATAATTTCATTAATTTTATTTGTTACTCTTAAATTACTCGAACAGATACAAAGTCCGTTAATTGGACGACTTTTGTTAGGAGAACAGGTTAAAAAACTTAATGCTATAGGATCAATAATGTATGAAGGATTGGATAGAATAGCTATTGCTTTTCTTCTTTTTATTGCCTATTTAGTAATTGTAGAGTTTAGAAAAAGAAAGATAACAGAAGGGAAGGAGTTTGAAAAACCTATAGTAGATAGTATAGTTAAATTTATATATAAAGATCTCAAGCTTTCTGATCCAGAGGTTAAAACGAGTATAAAGATAGATAAAGATCTTCAAAAGATTTTCGAGCCTAAAACTTTAATAAAAAATTTAGATGATTTACCAAATGATATTATTGTAAGTATGGAAAAGCCTGTAAAATCCGGAGAAAATATATTATTTATACAGGAACCAGATGGTCAGATCCTTCTAAAGAAAACAGTTAAGATTGAATTTTATTAGACGAGTTAAATCTTTGTGGACAATTGTCCACTTTTTTTATACAATATAGCTAAACCGATGAGGTTTAGTTGGGTGGTTCATACTTAAAGGAGGTATCATTCTTTGGATGAATTGTATACAAGAGTAAGTAGTGCAACAAAACAAGTGTTATATCAGTATGTGAAGGATAATGATATTTCATTACTAAACTATAATTTCTCTTATTTCTTTCAACATTGTATTCAGAAGAACCAAATCCAAGTGATTAGTCACCACTTCTCGAATCACAAGATAGAAGGTTTGACAGTAGTTGATGAGTTAGGTGTTAGTTTTTCTTACGAACGAGATAATCCAAAAGTTAAACAAAATTTCACACTTTGCCATGAGTTAGGGCATTTTATTCTAAAACACGAAGGAAATTATTTTACAGAATCAATAGATAATCAGGAAAATTTAGTAGAACGGGAGGCTAATATCTTTTCAGCTGTGCTATTAATGCCAGATATTGTTCTTTTATCAAAAATCTATTATAGTTGTGAGACTTTTCAACAAGTTCAAGAAAGTCTTGACGTTTTGAAACAAGCTTTATTCTTTCGTCTTTTAGATTTGTTAAGAGAATATTGTCCTGATAAAGAGAGTGAAATTAAGCAAGCTATTGATGCATATATTGACGGGCACAATTCTTCAATCCTCCTCTTATTTCAAAATATAAAAGAACAAATTATCGAGGAATTCAATCAATATAAACCTTCTCGTATTAATCAGATTAAGCAAGCTGTTAGTAAAACAGGTTTTGTGACGAGCCAAGATTTTCCAGAATTATTGGATCAGAAAAATTGGAAGAACATTAAGGAAAATAGTATCAATCTAAAAACGTGGCTTGTCTATAATAAAGGAAAGTCGATCGCCTATGTTTGGGATAAGGAAAAATTTTCAGATGAAGAGGCTAAGAAAAAAGCAGAATTGCAATTATTACTAATGTGAGGTGAATTATGTATCAACCAGAAAAATTGAAAGCTCGTAGAAAAGAGTTAAAAATGACCCAAAAAGAGATCGCAGATCAATTAGGAATTAGCTATCAAGCCTATTCAGCATGGGAACGTGGAGTAAAAGCCCCTTCTAAGGAAAAAGTAAGTCAGTTAGAACAAATCCTTAGTGTATCCAAGGGTTATTTTACAGAAATTGAGATAGTTCGTTTGTATAATACACTGTCGAGTAAAGGTAAAGCTCAAGTGGTTACTTATGCTAGAGAGTTAGTTCAAAAGGAACGGTTACAAAAGGCTATGTCGATATCAAGAAAACTTTACGAATACCATGTTTATGAAAAAATGTCTGCTGGTATTGGAGCTTCCGTTTATGATGATCGAAATTATGATACTGTTTATTTTGATGAAGAGTTGTCCCATGATTTCGCTTCATGGGTATCTGGAGACTCAATGGAACCTAAATATCATAATGGTTCAGTAGCTCTTATCCGTGAGACAGGCTTTGATTACGATGGAGCAGTTTATGCGGTAGTGTGGAACTCTCAGACCTTTATCAAGAAAGTCTACCGTGAGGAAGAGGGACTACGCCTAGTTTCTATTAACAAGGATTATGAGGACTTCCATATTCCTTATGATGAAAATCCTCGTATCGTGGGTAAAATTGTAGGAGACTTTATGCCATTAGAGGTGTAAGTTAGGAGAATACCATGGGAATGACGTATAAAGCAAAATTAGAAAAAGCTAAAATGGGGAATATCACTATCCCCTCAGAAATTTTGGAAAAAGATATTGTGGGCGTATATAAGTTTTTTGCCATTTTAGAAGATGAAAAAATCTGTTTTTATATAGGAAAATCAACTAATATCAGAGAACGATTGTTGTCTTCAAACGGCCATATTCATTTGTTTTTTAAAGAATCAGAGAAGTTAGTACCGTCTGAAATTAAATATTATCTTGGTCAAAATTATGAGATTTTAGTTGAAATAGAAGAGGTTGATTACTTCGATACGAACTTTAGTAGAGCATCCCATCGACTTTCTTTGGCTGAAATAACTGAAATTGTTAAATATCAAAGTATGGGACAATGTTTGAAGCAACTACCAGAAGCCATAGGAGAAGGAGAAAGGGAATATTGGGAAAACAACTATAAAAGAGATAGATAATGGGCTATTTTGATTATTTACGAAAACCAAAATCTGATATTGCTTTTGTGGATATGAAATCTTTTTATGCTAGTGTTGAGTGTGTGGAACGCGGTTTGCACCCTTTAAAGACCTCGCTTTGTATAATGAGTCGAGCAGATAATTCAAACAGACTTATCTTAGCTTCCTCTCCAATGTTCAAGAAAGTCTTTTGAGCACCACAAGAGGCGAAGTCACAAACTCCGCCTCCTTCTACATATTTTTTGTTATAATAGCATATTTTATTTGAAATATCAAGACTTATGCTTGATAAAGCTAGAAAACTTACCCTTTTCCAGCAAGAATATCTGATACTTTATACAATCCTGGGGAATATGTCCGACCAAATAGTTTTTTCGTCAAGGCATTAAACGTATAATGGTCATCTAAAATCAAGACTTCGTCATACGTTTTTAAGAGTGCAATAAAGTCATCGTCTGTTAAATTGGAATCATCTCTAGTATCGATATTTTCATTGCAGAGGTAATAACTTGTTGCGCTGTCGCTGTATGATGCCATTAAATCTAAAAATTCTTGGTCAGCCAACACAAAATTTTCTCTGGCATCAACATTGACATCCCACAGATAATAACGACTAGCATATTGGACAAAATAATTATCTACATTCTCCTTATCTGCTGTTACAACCAAAATTCTATCCGTTGACGAATTACTCTGACTTCCAGTAAACTGATGAATTTCTTTTGCGACCTCGTTTGTTTCCTGATTGTTATTGTAAACAATGCTATTATTTTCTGACAAGAACATTCCATTGGCATAAACTGTCAAAACAAGGCTCGCGTATTGGTACAAGTGTTTATTAAATAAGCTCTTGTAAGACCTAGCATTACGTTTACTAATGATTTTTTCATACAGACACTTGTCCATTACCCATGCTAAAGCCATGGTCAAACAACCAAAAGCAAAGATAACGATGCTCGAAGCATAGCGCTCAAATCCTGCTAATTCTAACGCTTCATCAGTCGGCATTGCTGTCAGATACATGAGTAAAATGCCAATATAGTAAGTCACAATCGAAATATCAACAAATCCCCAAGTCAACAAGACAAATTTCTTATATTTCAAACGAATGCCAATCACAATAAAGGCAATCAGCATAATCAGATTGATTATCAAAATTCCATTGCTTGCCAAACTGTCAAACGTAAACACCGATTTGACAAAAAGAGTGATAATTTTTTGTGGGTCGCCTGACAGATTTCCAGTCAATACCTGACCAAGTTCTGACATGGACACCGCATGCTTGGCACTTGAGGCATTTGGGAAATTATCCGTCACATGCTTTTGCCAAATAACAAAAGGAAGACAGCTGACTAGCAAGGTCATTATGAGCAGCACTAGTGCTTTTAAACGTGCTCTTTTACGAACAAGTAAACGCACAATACAAACCACATAAACTACTAAAACGAGAGCGACAAAGAAAAGTCCACTTACTTTGACGATACTTAATAATCCAAGAATTACCGCCGTATTTAGCGACAAAAACCAGAAACGATTACGATAGACAAAACAACCTGCTATGGCTGCCAAGGCCAAGGCAGGAAGCAGAAAATCAACCAGCAAATTATTTAATCGAATAGCAACGTTGAACGTATTAAAAACAGCAAACGAAGCAAAAATCATGCTAACCATTAAGACACGTCGATCATCACGAAGTGCCGCAAACATGGCATAAAGACTGAAAGCAATCAAGAAGAATTGCCCGACCAACATACTACCTTCTGAAAAGCCTACGATAGTCGTGAAAAAATAAATGAAAAGTGAACTTCCAACAGGATAGGTATAATAACTAATAATCGTATCCTGCTGTGTTGGCAAAGCATTATTGATATGGAAAAATTTTACAATCGTTGCCCAATGCGTAAAATTATCATAATGTAAAAGCGGTGAATGCCAGAGCGTTATTCCAAACAAAAGCAAATAAGCCATCATTCCAAGCGCAATATAATCAAGTCTCCTAAAGCGATATTTCTTTTTCCATACCGCCCAAAGATAATAAAGACTCAAAAGACAGCCCAAAACAGAAATGGCATACACGGTCTGCAACATAAAGCCTAACAAACTACCAAGGTACAATACCAATGTAATGACTGAAAATGTAAACACCCATGTCAGACTGCGATTCATCTTCACAGTATTACGGAAAAAGGCATTGTACCCCATGGTAATCACAAAGAACAACAGTAATCTAGCAATACTAATCATACTCTCCCTCTCCATTCATTTGCTAAGGCTTTAAAAGCAGGTAAGCTATCCAAATCCGCTAAATTGGTAACTCGATAAAGCGATTCGTCTCTATCAATATCATAGGACACAAAAGTCAACTGAATTGGCAAATCTTTGTAGGTAAATGCGACATTCGGTTCTTTTTTAGGATTTGTCAATTTTCCAGAAAATGTCATGTAATAATAATCTGTCTTTCTAAGCTGGCATTTTTTTCCAGCAACCTGAACCTCTTCATTAACACGAACTTTCGGAAAAGCTACTTGGTCATAGGCTGAAACAGGACGTTCATTATTTTGGAAACGTTGACTAAAGTTCTCAAATAAATCATCCCATGTTGTCATCCAAGGGTCTTTTTCCTTCGGAAGATTGTGATTAATGCGGTCATAAATGTACTGATAAAATTCGCGTTTATCAGCTTCAGGAATTTCTGAAAATTGAACGCCGTAGCGCCAACCATTATCAATCGCAAAAACACGAACAACATGACCTTTTACCCTCGCATGGTAATCACGTGATTGCAAATTAAGCGTCAGTTCTTTTTCTTTCGGCAAATACAATGGTAAATCCGTATAGAATGAAATCCCAGTTTCTGAAATATCACAGACTCTCACTTGGTAAGAATCATCATCAACCTCAATAACCATAGCTTTATCAACAGTAAAACGCTCACTTGAGCGATAAATCGGACGACCAAGCGCACAGAAAATCGCAAAGGTCAAATTGATGATATGATAAATCAACCAAAAACTGATAATACTTCCATAAAAAAGCTCTGAACCAAATTTTCCATAGTTAAAAGTCACCAAACCATAAACGGCTAATCCCCATAAAACAAGATAAGGAAGCGCATAAAGGTACAACGTCCACGACGTATCATTTCCCTTACGTGTCACCTTAAATTTTTTATTGCTAATGCCAAAGGACTCCAACATCATGGGAATAAACAAATACGGAGCAAAAATCGTTTCCACAATTTCTCCCCAAACCTGTGTTCGGTATTGTTTTGAGACTTCTCGCATTGACAAGTGTGTCAATGCGTAACTTGGCAACCAGAATAGGAACAGTAGCCAGATATTTGACACCACCACACGCACATGGAAAACCGTATATAAAATCGGTGCCAAGATATACAATAACCGTCTAAAGAAAGACCACCAATAAAGATAGCCATTAATATAAACAATTCTTTGCCCCTTTGTCAATTTGGGATTAAAGAAGATATTCATATTGTAGCTACTGCGAATAACGCCACGTCCCCAGCGCGCGCGCTGTTTGATGACACTCTTCAAATCTGTTGGCGTTAACCCGCTAGCCATTGGACTTTTCGTCGAATAATTTACATAACCAGCCGCATTCATCCGAACACCTAGCTCGAAATCCTCCGTAATGGTATCTGTCGGAAAACCACCAACATCTTCAATCGCCTTGCGGAAAATAACCGTATTAGACCCCGTATAAACCGCTGCACCGTGCGAATTATTGCAAACATTAATTTCTTTGGAAAAGAAATCTTGTTCGTTTGGTAAGGTTGATTCTGAAAACAAGTTAAATTGGAAAATATCAGCATTGTAAAAACTTTGTGGCGTTTGAATCAAACCAACTTTTGACTTATCATAATCGTCACCATTTTCATAAGCCTCAACTTGTTCAACAAAATAAGGCACAGTTTCCAACAGGAATTCACGATAAGGAATCATATCCGCATCAAATGTCGCCACCAAAGGTGATGACGTCTGACGTAAAGCATTATTGTAGTTTCCTGATTTGGCATCTTTATTATCCGCCAAACCAAAATAACCAACACCAAGCTCATCAGCCAATTTGGCAACTTCTAGACGATTGGTATCATCACAGACGTAGATATGCACCTTAGACTTATCAGGATATTCCATAAAAGTACAGGCATTAATCGTCTTATAAAGCAACTCTGGATCCTCATTGTGCGTTGCAATCAAAACATCCACATCTGGGTAACGCTCCTTAGCAATCTCAGGCTTTTCAAGCTCAAAGTCCTTTTGCTTATTCCAAATGAGAATGTAGCCTGTAATGGCTGAAACTACCTCACTTCCCCACAATAAAATCCCAAAGATCAGCGCAAACCATGAATCATGCCACGGAATAGTCGCCACCAAACGCCAAGTTAAATAAAAGGCAGTCGTTACAAATGCAACGAAATAGAGTATCCTCTTACTAGCCTTCATTCTCGCCTCCACTAAAAATCAAATGTTTTTGCACAAAATAACTGACAAAGAAAAGTGTACCGTCAACTAAAATCTTCACCAATGAAATTGGCAGCGTCGTCAAGGCATTTCCTAGAACTGTTACCAATAAACTTGACAAAACAATCTGTACTACCACCAAAGTGAAGTATTTTATCGCACTATTTGATTGACCTCGTTTAAAGACCACCTTATGATTCAAGGTGAAATTAACAACAGATGATATCGCACGCGCTAAAATCGAAGCTAACGTCACCGCACTAAAACTCAATCCATTAAACAAAGAAATTAAAATCGTAAAAGCAACAATATCAACCAAGAAGGAAAACAATGATGAAAAAATGTACTTGAAGAAAACCTTGTAAATTCTAATCGAGTCACGAATCACATCAAAATGCGACGACTGATTTTCATCCAAATAAATCGTTGCAATGCCAACTTCACAAATCAGAATATTGTCCTCTTTTGCCTCAAGTAACATATTCATCTCAAATTCATACCGTTCACCCTCCACGGTTAAGAGTTTTGGCAACCATGACATAGGAATCACACGAAGCCCCGTTTGCGTATCAGAAACGTTCATACCTGTCATAGCCCTCAAGACGTCTCTTGTCAATAAATTTCCAAATTTACTACGTAAAGGAACAGATTTTTCAAATGTTCTAACACCCAGCACCAAACTATCAGGATGTTGCAAAAATTCAGCCAAACATTTCATCATGTCTTCGTAGGTGTGTTGACCATCAGAATCAATCGTCACAATTCCTTTGGCATTAGGAAAATTGTCCAAAATATATGAAATAGCCGTTTTTAAAGCACGACCTTTTCCTTTATTATCAGCGTGTCTTTGCAAATGACAAGCATAGTTACTCTGCGCTATTGCAAATAACGGTGCAAAATCAGCTCCACTACCGTCATCGACTAGAATAATGTCAAACATTTGATTTTCCTTATCCCGAATATTTTTCAAAAGTTCCAACAAACGGTCATCAGGTTCATAGGCAGGAATGACAATAACAACATCTTGAAACATCATCGACGTTCTCCTTTCTGACTTTTATTTTCGTACATTTTCTTATCAGCTATTGCAAAAAAATCAACGAAGTTTTTATGTGATTGATAAGAGTCCGTATAAGCACCTAAAGATGCTGTAATCCCCATATCTTTGAGAGTCATTTCTGCTTGAACAAGTTTTATTAAGAATTCAGCTTGATTTTCAGAAACTCCAGGGAGTAAAACCGCAAATTCATCTCCACCTAACCTTGCTATTACAGCACTTTCAGGCATTATCTTCGTTAAAATATCACCAAATTTAATTAGAATCTTATCTCCCGTAGCATGTCCAAAGGTATCATTTGCTTCCTTGAATTTATCCAAATCAGATATAATAACCGTAATTTGTTCTTCTTTACGTGTCAGACATTCCTCAAAAGCAAGCTCAATATATCGTCGATTATGAACCCGTGTTAAAACATCTTCGTATGCCATCCTCTGTATTTCAAGTTCATGAAGTCTCTGCTCTGTAACATCAAGAACAAAACAACAAACACCAATCACTTTTTGGCGATTGTTATAAATGGGAGAATACATATTTTGCCAGTAAAGCGTTTTGTCGCCTGTCTTAATAGTATCCATAAATATAAATGTTTCACCCTTTTTTGCACGATCAACATTTGCTTTTAAACGCGCAGCATCTTCACTATTAAGATAATTCATTGGAAAGTCACCAATTTTGGGAGTGAAATAAAAGATTTCTTCCATGAGCCGAATATCATTCTTATTAACCGCAATAAAACGATAATCTAAGTCTACAGCATAGACGTTAATAAGTTTCGAACTCTGTAAGATAAAGTGGGATAGCATATGCTGTCTTCGATTAAGGTAAGATGCTAGGGTCCAAAGAACTAGTATTCCTATAAAGATTGCTAAAACGATGGGATTATCATGGTCAATCAAAACATCATCATACACTAAGCGCATTAATAACATTAACGCAGCAAAAATACTTAAGTACGTTAACAATCTTTGATGCTTGATTAAAAAATCACTTACTTTTCCTAATACCATCACAGCCTCACCATTCTAAGTAGTTTTAATACCTTCAGCATCCAAACTGTCTGTAACAAAACGTCCTGTAAAACCACCGATGAAGCCCGTAGCAGTATTGTCAATTCCTAAACGTTGTAGAATACGGCTGACATTAATACCCTTACCGCCAGCGAATTTATCATCACTCTCTATACGGTTAACTTCACCAATCTCTACCTTGTCGATACGAACAATGAAGTCGATTGATGGGTTTAGCGTCACAGTATAAATCATACTTCAATAACTCTCGTTTTCTCTTTTAATTATTTAAGGAGCCCTTCTTCCGAAGCATTTGTGATTATGGTTACTTTCTCAACCTCGGCTACCTTAGCATAGGTAACCTGACCAAGTTTAGAGGCATCAGATAGAACATAGGCTTTTTGCGCATTAGCTATCACTGTTCGTTTAATGACCGCCTCTTCCATATCTGGCGTTGTGAAATAATTGGCATCAACTCCATTAGCACCAATGAAAGCACAATCAAAATTCAGTTGTCTGATTTGTTCCAGAGCTGTACTTCCAATAGAGGCATCTGTTGAATGTTTAACCTTACCACCAATAATCCTAGTACTAATACCGAGATCTACCAGCTTAACAGCATGATGGATAGAATTAGTCACAACCGTCACCTGACGATTCATTTCCTCTGGATATGGTGAATATTTGTCATAAGTTCTAAGCCCAGCCTCAACGTGACCAATACTTACTTTATTGTAAAATGCAACCAATCCAGCAGCAAAAGTTGTTGTAGTATCACCATGAACTAAAACCAAATCAGGTTGTTCTTTCTTAACAACTGGATCAAAATTAGCCAAAATTTTAGAAGTAATTTCCTGAAGTGATTGATTTTTTCCCATGATATCCAAATCATAATCAGGAACTATTTCAAAAGTCTCCAAAACCTGGTCAAGCATTTGACGGTGTTGAGCTGTGACTACTGTAATAGTATTAATGGTTTCTTGATGTTTTTTCAACTCAAGAATTAACGGCGCCATCTTAATTGCCTCTAGTCTTCTCCCCCGAATTTAAAAATACACTATTTAATAAATTAGCAATACTGCAGGAGAAAAAACGCTTTGCTAATAAAAGTGTTTTTTCTCCTGCAGTATTGCTAATTTACATATATTTCATAAAAACTTCTCCCCATTTTAAAGAGCGTCCCCTTTACTCACGCTCTATCCCTATCTTACAAATCAAATATCGGTATGATAACCCTATCCCAATACCATATCATATAGTACCAAGCACCAACACGTAATCGTATAAAACTCTCCCCAAAAGAGTTGAAAGATTACAATCAAGTTGGCTTCAAGTTACTACTACCAATATTCCCTATTCATATAGACTCTACAATTATAACATGTTATTTTTATTTTTCAACCTTTTTTCAATTTTTTATTATTTTAATGTATGTGACAACCATTATAATGAAGTCGTTTGAATTAAACACTCCTACTTAACAAATACTAATCAAATGATATTTATCTATATTTTAATAAATAATAATTAAACACCCTTTGGCTTTAAAATGGATTTGCATAAAAAAATCAGAATTCCTATTAAAATTCTGAGAGGTATTTTTATACCTCTTTTTGTTCACTCTTCAATTATGCTGTCACTGTCCATTTACTGTCCTATATTGTGTAAAATACATAAAAGTTGTTAAGTTTACTAGTAGTTAAATCCCTTAAAATCAGTATTTATGATGATAACAAGCCTAAAAAATTATTGGAACAAGTTTTGCATGTTCATCACCCCAAACTATCAACTTTCAGGATAATAGGTCTTTTTAAGAAGGTCTATCTTATGTATGGTTTAGGTTTTGCATCACTTCGAATGTATAAGGGGTGCTTGGGTTCGCCACTTTTATTGGTATCTAAACAATGTAATGAATCTACTAATTCATAAACTATCTGAGAACGGTTATTGAAACGACCATGATTCCCCCAGCAAGCGATAATCTTCTCTGATTTCTTTGCGAATTTTTTGATATAATAATCATTTTCGCTTCCGACGGGATTCTTCTCTGAATATAGTACTTGAGGATTAGTTGTTCTAAATGCGAAAAGATTTGCTATAATAAGACCACCGTACCCCCCAACTCTTTGCGAAGCTGATACATCTTCTTATTGTTGGATCATCTTCGTTTTCATCAGCAGTAGACGGATTTAATCCAATAAATAGAACAGTAGGTTTCGTCTCATCCCAGATACGGGAAAGTATGTAACGGTATTTTCTATCTTCAGATAGGATAGCATCTTTTATCATTGTGGACCTCCATATTCTTCTATTATATACTATAATTGAAATAAAACTATTAGTAAATTGTAATTGCGAAGAAGATGTTTAAACTAATTCTCCTGTTTTGATTAAACTTATTCATAGTTTTTGAAATGAATAAGAAATTGTTTCTTGCTAGGGATTGATATGGAGTCTTTTAAAACTCATATAAAATAAAATCTTGTCAAACCAGTTCTTACCAATTGTGGCAAATTTAATTTAATATTTTGCCTCAAATTAGCCACACTTTTTATAGAATTAAGAGGAATAATAAAGTTCTTTTCCTATTTAATGTGTTTGGTTGAAATCTTAAATATGGCGTTTTATGATGTAACAGGAAATATGGCGAATAAATCAACTATGCTCAGAAGGTAAAGCATAAGAAGTTTGTAAAAGCTTAATATAACAGGGTTTATCCAATTTGGATAAACCTTTTTTCTTTGTTTTGCCACAAATTTGCCACACTTATTTAGTTAACGAATCTAATACAGGAATGATGAGATCTTTTGTTTTTTTGTGTAAGGTACAAATAGATATCTGTGCCACGACTTCCTCGTGTATGCCCAACACGATCTTGAATTGCTTCGACTGGAATTCCTTTCTTAGCTAAAAAGCTAATATGTGTGTGACGAAAAATGTGAGTTGAAATAGAATCATCATTAGTACGAGAGTTTGAGCGACGACGTTTAATATTTGAATTAGAATGGCAGGAATAGCTAGTACAAAAGCTCCAAATATTTTAAAGATGGCATAAAAAATAGTAATTGAACATATGGTATAATAAAATAAAATGAAATCAAGTAATGGCAAGATATTCAACTTAAATCGGAATAATATAAAATTACCAGGAGATTATAAGATGAACAATTATATAAAATGTAATCAAGATAGGTGGAATAATGTAAAAAATGACTATACTGAGCCATTGACACATGAAGAATTAGAAGAAGCCAGAAATAATCCCATTTCTGTTGCATTAACTGTTGGGAAAAAAGTTCCGACAGAATGGTTTGAAAAAGCCAAGGGAAAAAAGATATTAGGGTTAGCTTGTGGTGGTGGCCAGCAGGGTCCAGTTTTCGCTGCAAAAGGTTATGATGTCACCATCATGGATTTTTCTACATCACAATTACAAAGAGATGAGATGGTTGCTGAAAGAGAAGGCTTAAAAATCAATACAGTTCAAGGTGATATGACCAAGCCATTTCCATTTGAAAATGAAACTTTTGATATTATTTTTAATCCGGTTTCAAATGTATATATAGAAGATTTAGAAAACATGTATAAAGAAGCCTCTCGAGTATTGAAAAAGGGTGGACTGTTAATGGTCGGATTTATGAATCCTTGGATATACATGTATGATGCTGACATTGTATGGGACAAACCCGATGAGGAATTACTTTTAAAGTTTTCACTACCTTTTAATTCAAAAGAGCTTGAAGAGGAAGGCGAAATCACCATCAATCCAGAATATGGATATGAATTTAGCCATACCTTAGAAACTCAGATTAGAGGACAACTTAAAAATGGTCTCGCTATGATCGATTTTTATGAATCATGTGATAAAAGAAATAGATTATCACGTTATGGAAATGACTATATCGCTACACTCTGCATTAAACTATAATGTTATAGAACATACTTCAGGAGAATAGCCCGTTTTATTTTTCGTAAGGGTTAAAATCTAAATCTCAGTTTGTCGAAGCAAAACAATTAAATAAAATTAAAGAAAGGAAGTAAAAGCAAATAGCCGCTACTTCCTCTTTTGTTGTCAAACATTCAAAAACGGAAATGAGAATTTATGGAAGAATTGAAAAATACAGATAAAAAAGGCAGTAGCACAAGGAGAAAGATTGGAAAGACCACCTATGAGGTTGTTGTCCATTTCAATGAAAATACAACTGAAACAATGCAAGATAAACTTATAAAAATAATGCTGAGGAAGCTTAGGAGACAATTGGATGAAAAAAAGATGATTTTGATTAAAAAGCCTTTGACAAGTAGCAACAGGAAAAACAGCAAAGTCTATGTCGGCTTAATACTACAAGATCATAAGTCACGAAAAAAAATCGCATGGATGAATCTGAAATGATTTGTCCATGCGATTTTTGTATTTAAGAGGCTATTGTAAGCAAAGGTTTATCTAGTAGACTAGAAATGCTTATGCTTCTTTCTTTTTGAGTAAGAAGAGACCAGCGCTTGTAGCCAGAAGAATCGTTGCAACTGTAAAGAGAGCAGAGTTTTCGTTGCTTCCTGTTTGTGGGAGCTGAGCCTGCTGAGTATTTGTTGCTTTTTGAGCTGTAGCGCTAGACTGTGCTTCACTTGTTTTCTGAACTAGGCTTTCTAATTGTTCTTCTTTTGCTTTCGGAGCTGTCGGTTTGTCGGCTGTTTTGCCTGCTTGTTTTGGCTGAGGTTTTTGGTTCAAAATTTTTACAATTTCGACACTTGGTTTGTGAGTGACAGGCATATCTTTCAGCTCAGCCAATTGATTGCCAAAGACTGCGTTCGATACCCAACGGTAGAAGTGAATGGTATGCAGACGATTGGTTGGATTTCCAGCATAAACAAAGAGTGGGTGTTCCTTGTAATTGCCGGAAATAGCGACGATTTTATTGGCTAATTTTTCATTGCCTGGCCACCAGCCTGCAATGTAGTAGTCACTGTCTGCAATAGTCGCCAAAGTCTTGAAGTTGGCAGGGGCTTTTGCGATCCAGTTTCCAGAATTAGAATAGAAGAGATCATTCTTCTTATAGCCGCTAGTTAATGGATCTTTATCGTCTATAATAGCCTTCATCAGCCCTTCAAAATCACTGCCGCCAGAGAATCTTTCTGCATCAAATCCATCTAGAACACCGAGTTTTTCAAGGCGTTGCATGGCAGAGCCACCCACTACAATCGTTGGTTTGCGACCAAGAATAGACTTGTCAAACTTGTTGCTTTCAAGGACGATGACATCAGCTTCCTCAGGCGTATCGACAATATCAAAGCCTAGATTTTTCAATGCCAGAGCGGTATGAGTAGGTGAGTCCACTCCTGCCCAGTAGAATTGATGAGGAGGTGCATAGACCTTCAGTGCTTTCAAGCTTGGTCCTTCTGGAACCTTATACAAGGCATCTCCGTAAATAGCATAATCACCTAAGAGATTTGCAAAGGTTGATGTATCAACGATATAGCCATCTTCTGTCAGATAGACTTTCTTACCTTGGCGAATGGCTTGGTTGACAGCTTTGACTGCGCTGTCAGATGTAT
>ERZ773076.785-NODE-785-length-15060-cov-3.020526_pt1 | contig 15060 bp, 12 predicted proteins | sample MGYA00580613_ERZ773076 | MGnify/ENA primary metagenome ERZ773076 (study PRJEB29015, sample SAMEA2738005) | human oral metagenome | biome: human oral; feature: human-associated habitat; material: dental | place: China | collected 2057 ...
CTAAATCCAAATCCTTAAATTTAGTGTTCAATATAATTTCGTTTAGCTCTTTCTGTCCCAGTAATACCTCAGACATAGTCCTACTGATTCCCTCTTTTTCATAATCAGCCTCAAAGGGCATCTTATCAATCCCAAGGCCAGAAGTTGCATTTCCTTGCGGATCAAAATCAATCAAAAGTGTTTTTTTCTTATTTTTAGCCAAAAAGAATGCTAGATTAACCGCTGTTGTGGTTTTTCCAACCCCACCCTTCTGGTTTGTTATACAAATCACCGTCGCCATATAATTCTATATTACCATAAACACTAAAAAAAGACTCCGTCTTGGAGTCTTTTTCGTTATTTAATTGAAGTAATTTCAATTAAACTATATTTTTGGCGGTGTCCAGTTTCTTTATGTACACGCTTTTTAGCCTTATAGCGAATAATACGTAGTTTATTACCCTTTACTAAATCGTCTACAACCTTAGCTGTTACTTTTACACCTTTTACAACTGGAGTACCGACAGTAGTTTCATCACCGTCGATCAACAACAATGCTTCAGTCTTGAGCTCTTTTGTGCCTTCCGGGAGGAGGTCCACCAGGAGGGTCTCTTTTTCAGCTACAAAATACTGCTTGCCGCCTACTTTAATGACTGCTTTTTTTGCCATAAATTCCTCTGTTACTTATTTAACTAATCCTAACCATTTTAACAGATATAGACGTGATTTGCAATACTTGTATTTTATAGCTTAGGATCCGAGCATTTTTAGCTTTTCTTCTAGATAATCATGAAGAATAGCCTGGCGTAAATCACCGATATTCACAACATTAGCTTCGATCCACGCAATCGCAGCATCATCGCCCTGCAACTCCTGTACCTTGAAGAATTCATCTCGCTGCTGATCGTCTAAGACTTCATCCATCGCAAGCACCAGGCGGCGGTCTACAACTCCATTAACTTTTAGTAAAATATTTTTCTGAACTTCTGGCGATGCAGATTGTAAACCTAAAGCCTGTATAATTTGTTGTTCATTATTCATTTTATTTGTTCCTTAATTTTTATTTAATAATTATCTATTCCATAAACCGTTATTCATCATCCACTCACGGACAGCATCAGGTACACCGTTTTCCCAAGAAGCATTACCTGGCGCGCTCAAACGTATATCGTTGCCATCTAGGTACGTATCTGTAGTAACACCATCTATATTAATGTAGTCAGGTCCAAACTTATCTACCAAGTGTTGGTGTAGCTCCATAGATTGATCAGGTGTTAAAGTTTGACCATTTGCATTAGCAAAATCTATCAACTCTTGGCTATAACCGCTACCATCCTGTACATAGAAGTTATGACCTTCAACCATACCTGTAGTATCTGGTGAATGCATAGGTTCAGCAGCCGACAATGTATCTGTAGGTTCAGCAGCAGATGTTGTAGGTGCAGACTCAGCAGATGGCGCTGTGCTATGTGAGTTATTCATAGCCGCATCATTTGTATTACCTACGACATGGTGGGCATTTGCATCTGCACCAGCCATCATAGACTGAGCATGACCAACTATATACTCACCAACAGATGCACCAGCAAAACCTTTAATCGCCGTGGTTGCCAAACGTAATTTATTGCCACGAACTTCAGACTTTGTACGTTGCTCTGTAGCATGGCTTATTCTGCCTACATCGATACTATCGCTACCTTTTGAAATATCTGCAGAATTAACGATATTTTCTATTATAGTCTTCTTATTATTAAAATCCTCATTACTCTGGGCTTCAGCTAAAGTTACTAAATTACCATTAGCATCCTTAATTTCCGCATTAGCCCGCCTCTTTCTAACATGACCAGCCATCCAAGCACCTGCAACTGCACCAGCACCTTTAACGACAAGTCCTGGGACATAGCCGCCAACATAAGGCATACTTTGAGCAGTCTTAAGTACAGCACCAGTGATAAATCCTGCGCCACCGGCCGAAATAATCTTAGTTATTCCTCTTGATCTTTCCCAAAAGTTGACAAACTTATTTGTTTTCTTACTTTGTTGCATGCGTTGTTCTACAACCTCGTTTTCAAACTCAAGATCGCGATCAACTAACACGTTTATGATTTCTTGACGCTTAGCATCCTCATCATAACCCGCACTCTCTAAGCTCTTTAACTCCCATTCAATCAAGGCTTTAGAAGCAGCATCATATCTTTCCTTAGCCTCTTCTGTCTCTATACTTTGATTACGATTTTCTGTAAATCTTCTAAGTCCAGGAATTTTTGCAAGAAATCGAGCTACCCTACCAGATCTAATGTAAGATTTTCTATCCTTAGCAGTTAACATTGCGTATTCATTTTTAGCTTCTTCTAATTCATCTTCCATCTCTTTTTTAATCAGGAGATCCCTGCTACTCATCGGAGCTTGATTTGGATTTGGGGCTAAATTAGCACCAGCTACTATAGCATTAGCATTTAGCTGTTGGGTTGGGGGTAGATTTGAATTGTTTGGATTATTTGCTGGAGTCTTGTTATAATTAGGTGCAGTATTTGGGTTATTCGTATTTTTGTTAGCTGCGGGGGTCGTATTTGGGTTGGTAGCAGGTGCGGTATTTGGATTGGTTGTATTAGTTGTATTAGTTGTATTAGGATCTATGTTGAGCAGATTTTTTAATTGGTTTGCAGATAGTACTATAGGTGCGGTATTTGGATTGGTTGTAGGAGACGTATTTTTGTTAGCTGCGGGGGTCGTATTTGGGTTGGTAGCAGGTGTAGTATTTGGATTTGGTGCAGGTTTGCTAGAAGCTGTATTTGCAGACGCAGCATTAGCATTATTATTACCTTTACTGTTTGAACTAGAAGCATTACCGCGAGATTTTCTCTTTATTTTAGGTTTTGGTATTTTAGATGGCATCATTAGCGGAGTCGGAGCGTTAGACTTAGATTTTATGGAATTAGGTAGAGTATTTGCAGCCTTACCATTATTTGCACTAGTGGTATTTAAATTATTTGGTTTATTAGCCGCTGTAACTGCAGTTGCGGCTAGTTTTTGGACGGCAGGTTGATTATTATTCGCAGGATCACTTTCTATAATAGAGTCAATCTTATTAAGCCTGTCGTCAAGCTCTTCTTTAGTAATAAAATTATCACGCACAGCCTGATCTAAGCGATCTGTTATTTCTCCATAAACTGAATTTAATAGATCATCTTCACCATTAACTTTAGCATTATGGGCAAGTTGAGTAAAATCATCGATTGATCCAGTTTGAAGAAACTCTTTAAACTCATCACTATCCCTATCAATATTACTAGGGTCGGTATTCATTATATTTTGTATAGATTTAGATAATTGTTCTGCCATAATAAAACTTCACTGTCCTTTACTTTTGCAATTTTTATTTTTTAATTTTTATTTAATACATTGTAGATTCTATCATAATAATAAGTAAAAGTCAATACCGTTTATATTTATGCATCAATATTGGAGTCAATACGATCAATAATTTGCCCGCAAGCCTCACGGATTTCTAAAACATGAGTACTTCCGTCATCTTTGGTAACATGCATTTCAAGCACATTACTAGGCTGGCTACTATCGACATATGAATCATAATAAGTACGATAAACGCCATCTACATCTTTAACCGCAAAGTAACTGCCGTAAGCCTCATTCTCGCCCAAAGCAGAACCTTGCTTAAATTCAACCTTTCCCTCGCTTAAAACTGATGCTAAGGTTATAGCACGATCCTTATCGTTAGAAAATACTTTCTGAGCTTCATCTACCGTCATACCTTCTGGTAAGGAACCAAGCCTAGAAAGAACTGTAGCAAGCTCGGAAGGGCTAGATTTTAGTCCATCTAAAAAGTCTTTTCCGCGCTCATGCGTACTATCGCCTTCTAGTGGTTTACGCCAGTCATTTTTATCTATCTTCCCGCTCATGCCAGCGATATCTTTTTCGGCATTATACCCACTAAATAAGTTACCGTATTTACCCTCTTTAGAAGTATTAAATAAAGTTTCTTTTTCAGTTATATTAGTTTCTGCGATTTTTTCTGGAGACGCTGTCTCAGGCGCTTTAGTAGCGCTAGTAGCCGCCTCTTCAGTGCTTTTATTATTAATATTATAATTTGTACTAATTTCGGCAGAAGGTTTTATGTTAACAGATCTATTATAAGAATAAACACCGCCAGCACCAAGAGCAATTATACCAGTTAAAGCTATAGCGCCTAACTTGTATATATTCTTGCGATACCGCAAATTCTCTTCCTGTTTTGTTTCGCCAGGTTTACCACGGCGCGGTATAAGTGGTATAGAATCTAAGGAAATCGGCTTTCTAGGTTTTGCGTGTTTAGGTTTTTTAGCCTGCTTAGCATCCTTTTTAGCCTGCTTTTCAGCTAGTTTAGCGCTCTTCTTAGCTTCCTTTTCATCAGATTTACGCTTTTTAATTTCATTATTCAATAATTTTATATTTTCGTGATATTTATCTGAAAAACCTAAATCCTTAGCAAAATAAGAAGCAGCTACATTACTATTAATATCTTCACCTAAATTGGAATACAAACTCCTAAGATGCTTGTACTCAGTTTTTATATTAGAAAGTGCTTCTGGCGCCAAGCTAATACCTGCTTTAATTGAATGTAGCCTGAAGGCAATTTCACCAGCAGAATCCAAAAATTCTGTAATATCTTTCCTCTTAGCTTCCTCAATTCTCTCAGCTTTATTTTTGGCAGATTTTTCCTTTAAATCACCGGCGGCATCTTTAACAGATTCAATCTTTTTGCCCATAAATTGTATCGCGCTAATTCCCCTAGTCGCGACCATGCCCATTTTTCTAGATACAGATTGTCGCCATTTATCTAACTTACGTTCTTTATTTTTTGATGATTCAGGTAACCCAAGTTTATCTGCAAAGCTATCAAAATCAATACTGTTTAGTAAATCCCGCGCACCATCTTTTATAGACTCTATACGCTCCTGTGAGCCTGGTTTGAGTTGCTGCCTATTAGCTTCATTTATTACATCTGTTAGACCTGCGTTAATATGTTCTCTAAGGTCAATTATGTCTTGATTTTCGCTATTTAATATATCTTCTTCGCTTAATCGCTTGTTCAAACGGTAACTTATAGAGTGGGCAATTGTTTTATCACGATTAGAAAACTTAGGTTTTTCTTTCTCGCCTGATTGCTCAGAAATACTCGATTCTGGTGCTGAAAGCTTGATTTTATTTTTCTCTGCCGACATGAGCGTAAGCTCTCCTTTTATTGGGTTAGTGAAATCTTATTTTTGTTTTAAATACTTTATTCTTGCATTATAGCACAATCTAATCCTTATTTTAATATAGATTATCTTTATTAGCCGCTTCAACCGCTTCTTGTTCAGTAGGTTTTCTATGCTCCGCTGATTCAAACGTACTTGCTGCGAAATTTATCTTTGTTAAACGGTCTAGAACTTTATCTGATGTGGAATGTACCTTTTCTGCTACATCATCCGTTATTCCTTCGCTTTCTAAAATACTCTTAAAGCCTGGTGAAGAATATTTTAGCATCATTTGCGTATTATCAGTAATTACAGTGAGTAACTCACTAGCGGTTAGATTATAGAATTTATCATCTTCTAATCTTTCATTTATGCTTTTACTTAGTTCTTTATAGTCTTCAATTAATTTATCTTTTTCCTCTTGGGTTATTTCTGATATATCTAAATCATCAACTAATGCCTCTTTAGCATGGCGAGGTTTGTCATATTTATTACTATCATCGTCACTATTATCTGTAGAATTTTCTAGCTGCTCTTTTCTGGCTTGAATAGCTTTTAAGATATTATCCTTATCATTTAACTTAGCGTGCTCTGCTATATACTGTAAGGATACACTATTTTCCTTAATATAGTCATCAATATTAGCATACTCTTCTTCTAGAGCAGCAAAATTTTTATTTAATGATTCTAGTTCATCACTGTTTAAGGAGTCTATTTTATCTATATACCCTTCATTAATAATATTCATACCTAAATCTTTAACAAGTTTTTGGGGTTCCTGTTTATTGTGATTAGAGAGGCTATTTTCTGGTGTTTCTTTGGCTTTACCAGGTTTTAAAGTACGTATTAATGAAATTGTACCTAACATCTTACGAACTCTAGCCCATCTAGGTTTTTTATTTTCTTCTTCAGCTACTTGGCGAATACTCTCCATATCCATAGCTTCAGTTTGCGAATTTTCGTATTCAGCCTGATAATCATCTACTTCCTGATCTTCGATATCGTTATCAGTGTTTAGCGATTGTTCACTAAGTAATTCATCGGTGTTTAGATTATTAAGAGTATTATAGCTTACATTTTTATCACCCTGATCCGCAACGTGCAATTGTGACTCTGGTGTTTGATTATGATGTACCGTTATAGGCTCAACCACATCTTCAGATGAAATCGTGATAACTGGAGACTTTTCTCGCATAAATTATTCCTTTTTAGGGAAGCTTTATTTTTTAATTAACTTTAATAATGTTTATGTTAACTTCCTTATTTATAAATATTAGCATAATTATTATAAAAAATCAATAGCCTAACAATAAATTAGGCTATTGAGCAAATATATGTTATTTAATTTATACGCCTAGAACTGTTCTATTAGCCTCTACCCAAGCGTAAGCATTACCTGAATCAAAATATTTACCCTGAGATAATACAACCTTCATAGTACCCCCAGTCAAAACATATTGATTAATAGGTTCTGTAAGTGCGTATTCTCCTGTAATATCAACTTTTGAATACGCTGCTGCTGCTTGCAAAACCTCATAATTTAAAATGTATTTACTGATATTTATATAGTTACTTGGAGAGTTTTCTGGAGAAGGCTTTTCTACTATTTGATAATAGTTACCCTGCGTATCAAACTCAATCACTCCATATTCCCCCACTCTGTTAGGGTCGACTTCTACACTAAGCATCGAACTAGCACCTTGAGGTGTTTGCATAATTAAGCGAGCTAGTTCGGAACTACCATCATAGTTATAAATAAAATCATCACCAGTCAAAACTGCTACCGATTCACCAGGGCGTATGTATGGAAAACAAAGCCCCACAGGTATAGCAGTACCGTATTTAGTGTTAACCTCTTGCTCGATGAAGTAAAAATTAACACCTTGCGGAGGCGCAATATAGCGCAAATATTCTGGCTTACCTGCAAAATTTAGATACTGCTCAAGCTTTGGGTATGGTTTGTAGTATTTTTCTATCTGATTATCTTCAGAATTTACGACAAAATAAATATCTTTTATACCCGCTAAGATAGCATCCTGTACCACATAGTCTATTACTGGACGATTGCCGATTGGAAGCATACACTTTTCTACTGATTTAGTTATTGGAAGACGTCTCGTCCCCCAACCAGCTGCCAATATAATTGCTTTTGTAATCATATAACCTCTCAATTTAGTTTAGTTTAGTTTAGTTTAGTTGAATTTAAATTTATCTATTTACGCATAATAACAAATCGACAAAAGCCAATAGTAGCTACAGTAAGTACACCTATCCCCGCACCAATCACTCGCCAGTCTAACCAATTATTGGTTTGGATTGGATTATTATTGTGATTTTTATCGTTTGTTAGCTTACTACTTTGCGGTGCTGTATTAGACTTTTTAGCTGTAAGTGTTATAACCTTTTCTGGATCTGTAAGTTTATCTACATTATTAGATTTAGTAGTTATACCATTTATCGTATTTATAGTAGATTCACTCCTAGAAGCGACTCTAGTAGGTGTAACAGCAGTTATAGAGCCACTCTTTTTAGAGGATATTACTCCAAACACATATGGAGCTGAAAAGTTCGTCGAAAGATGAGTATCAGACTTTACCGGCTCAAGTGTTTTTAGAGGCTTACTATTTATTATAGCCTCTTTTGGCTCTGGTTTTGGTTGAGGAGCTGGTTGTGGCGCAGGCGCTACATTATCGGAAGCGGAATTTTCATTAGGTGATGAAGGAGGTGTAATTTTTGGTAAAATTTTTAAATTAACCTCTTTAGATTTATATAATTCACTCTGACTATCATTAGATGTAGCAAGAATCTCCATTACATAATCACCATGCAGTAAATCATCACTTCTTAGATAATTAGCAAGGTTAATCTCGCCTGCAGTCTCATTTATATTAATTAGTTTTGGAGGCGAATTTGGAATATCTACCCTAGTGACTTTTAGCTTTAATTTATAATTTGTATTATTTTTTATGATCTTAGCTTTAAGATCAAGATCATCTCCATAAAAATATTGTTTTGGCAACAAAATCAATTCTATCTGTATCTCAGTAGGTTGTACTGGCTGCCCTGCTTGATTTTGAATAGTTGGAGCATTTGCTGCTGGATTAGAAGGAGTAGATTGAGACTCCCCCTCGTTCAGAGCACAAGCAACATGACCACTAAGTACCATGCAAGAGATAGTCGCTGTGATTATACCTATCTTAGCTGACTTTTGTATGGTCATTCTAGCCTCCTATTTTATTCTGATTCTTTTTTAGATGATTTAACAGATGATTTACTTGGCGTTTTTTTCTTTGCTGATGGCTTAGCATCCTTAGGTGTCGCTTCACTACTATTTTTCGTAATATCTGTATCTTGATTATCTGATGTATCCAATAAAGCATCTGGCATTGGCGGCTTAGGTGCTGGAGGATTCAGAGTATAACGTGGCATTTTATATCCATCTGTTATAAGACGAATAACTATACCAGTGCCTATAAACAAAGATGATAGTATAGCAACTACATTAACAAATGGAATCATACAAAGTGCCACAAAGAATACTACACCACCCAACATACGTAATGGAATATTTTTAACACCGCTTAGTAAAATCGAACCAAGCAAATATACAAAGAAAGGAGCGCTCATAATAAGGATTATTACGTAAGCGAATCCCATAACTATTGCAACAGGTATACCTATAACAGATAGTGTCAAAAGTATAGCTACAATAGGAATTAGAAATACTGTAGCCACACCAGCTAAGATCACTGTAATAAAGTTGCCTTTAGCAATCTCACTGGAACGATGTACTCTACTAGGTACAACAAGGACTACTATCATAGATAGTACTAGCAACATCAGCATAATCATAATCACAGACAGCGCCGCGTTATCATTATTCTGTACTTGATTATAATTAATTTTGCCTTTTACTTGACCATTAGTAAAATTAATTTCATCAACAGATGAATAGCTAAGATCACCACCGATCTTAACCATGTTACCAGCCTTTAAATTATGCGAGGAAATATAGGCATTATTGCCAATTTCGCCGCTTATCTCTGTACTGCTACCATAAATTTGCAGATCCTTACTGATTGTCGATTCTGGTGCGAGGTTAACTTTATCTAATGAAGCAATTGATGCATCACCATTAACCTTACCTTTCAGAGAAATATCTGATCCAGCTATACGTAAATCCTGTCCAATTTCACCATTTATAATTACCTTAGAAGCAAGACAAACTACATCACCGCTAACTCTACCATTGATAACCAGTACCGATGAAGCAGCACAGTATAAGCTACCTTCAATATTTCCATTAATCTGTATATTCCGAGATGAGGTATATATGTTACCACTATGCTTTTTGCCAGCTGGTAGACTATATCCAATATCGGTACTCTGTTTATTGTGATTTCCCTGCTGTGCGTTAGCAAACGGCGCAAAACCTAATACAGCCAATGCGGTAATGGTTATAAAACCAAATATTACTCTCTTCATATTCTCCCCTTACTGTTTAAATCCATTGTATCATGTTTTGTAAATCCTAAGCAACGAAGCGATAGCCTATTAATATTTCTCGTTATCACATACTTCTACACCTAATGCCTTTAGGGCTCTATCTGCAATGGATTGGGCAAATTTCTGACACTCTGATGCTCCTTTAAGATCAATTCCTTCGCCTTTATTAATAACAAAACTATTTGGTGGTATCTTTGAAAAAATTTTTGAAGGCACTCCATACCCACCTCCGCTATAAAAACCAGCAACCTTGCGTATTTTATCTTTCTCGGTTTCATTAACTGCAAACATGGCTCGCCGCAAGAAAGAAGGATGAGCCAGACAAAAAGATGCTGTATCAATATCAAGATAGTTTCCTGGTTCAATAATTGGAATATGGTACTCTACACCATAAATTTTATGTTTTTTAGAGTGTCTTTCGGGCTTACTGGATTCTACCATAGTCAAACCCAACGCATAACCTTCTGCACGTAAAGCTTCAATTGCTGAATAGATAGCAGCCCCGCGCTTAATAATTCTTTCTGGCGAGACACTTGAAGATAAAGAGCAATTAACTAGCATATTAGCTTGTTTTCCGTATTTACTATCCTCTAGATGATATTCAACCATATTTTCTGGATCACCAGATAAGAACCTATAAATATCAACCTCATCACCAGTGTAATCCGGAATCTGATCAACAGTGCAGCGCTTTCCCACTAATTCATCAATCGCTATTTTACCTATCGCTTTCTTTAACTTTAATCTTCCTTCTTCCCATCCATAGCGCATTAAATCCATAGCCTCTTCCATACTACTAGTGCCATACCAGCTACTATCTGAATCAATTTCACAACTACTAGATTCAAGACTAGAATTTCTATCGTTTTCTTTGGAATTTCGCATTATATCAACGACTTCATTTAGGCCGTCAAGATGTCTTACATAGGCAACGCTACCATCATTTCTCACATATTTGCACTTGCGCATCAGCTCATCTACCTATTTTTGTTATTAACTTCTGGATTCTGCATTAACCAATTAATCATAGTGATAGCTCCAGGAGTAAAGTTATACTTAGACTCAAACTGGCGTACATAATATATAACACCATCTTCATATACGAATTTAAAATATTCCTTATCAACTGCATCTTTTATAGAGATTCCAGAGTCTCCATATTCTGTTATAGGTCGAGAACTAAACCAAGAGGTTGGATTACCCACATTTTCACCATCAATAGACTTAGTCGATTCGAAAGCCCAGCACATAGCTAGTAGGGTTTTCATTTCAGGAGAATTCATCATTCCTTCACGATTAAATCTCTTGCTACTATATTTCTTTTTATAATTAAATAGCATAAATTCTTTTGCTTCTTTAAGATATCCTTCATAGGCTATCTTATGCATATCATCTTCACTGACTATAATTTTTGTATCTGGTACATCAAACCACAAATCCCGCTCTACCTCTTGATCTCCATCCAGATTAGAATCACGATTAGGTAAAGTTTTTATATTTGGACTTATAGGTAAATCTTGTATTATTAAATCTCTATCGTATTTATATAAATGTGTTTGAGTCGATGGAATAGAATTTGTATTCACACTAGAAGATGATTGATGACGACTTGAACTTATAGTGGAATTTGGATGAGAGTCTCTAAGCTTATTCTGATGTTTTCCAACCAATTTACCCGCAGCACTCTACAGCTTTTCACGATCATACTTTTTCATGCCTTTATAAAGTAACATTTCACTAAGCCAGTCTTTTCCAGCCCCTTGCTCAGCTAAACGTTTTCCATAAAGAGCAGCACGCTGACCGATAATTGCCCTAATTCCCAATTCAGATACAGCCTCTCTATGCGCACGAACAACCGCCAACCATTCCCTAGCATTAGGTACTCCACCAGAAGAAATATCTACATAAGAATCTTTAACTTGATCACCTAATACTAAAGCTTCTTCTAGCTCGGGATCAATATCCATAGGTACAAACGCAAAACGGTCAATGGTAGCTGCATCAATTGGAGTACGACCAACATATTCAGCAGTTGCACCGCGACCAATCGTATTTGCAGCCGCAATGAAACGAGTATCATCGTGGCGAGATATTCGCTTATCTGGAAACTCACCTTGATTATTCGCGATTGAGTTATTTAATATAGTTAATACAGATGGGTGAGCATTATCTATTTCATCAAATAAAAATACACCGCCGTCTTCATATGTTTCACGATATGCTGTACTGCGATATTCCCCAGTAGCATCACGATAACCCATAAGATCAGCCTTGGAAGTTGATGGACCAAGCGAAATAGAGCGGAAAGATAAGTCCAGTTCATCTGCCATCTGTTCTGCAGCCGTAGATTTACCACTGCCCGCTTCGCCATATAACCAAACAGGTACATCTGCCATTAACGCAGCCTTTAATAAAGGTGCGTTTAGGTGAGAGGCTCTCAACTTTTCGTGTTGTAGATTTTGAAATTGTGGTTGATCAGGTGTTTCATTAATCGTAATTCTGTTATTTATATCTCTACCTGAATTTAACATAAGCACACCCCCATTAATATGAGTAAAATTATTATCACCTGAATTATAGTTTACAATATTCTATGTATAATAGCCAAATCACCAAATTGTTAGGCAATATGAAGAGCAATATCAAACTCAGCGCCCTCAATGGTAGCTTTTGATCTATTACTATTAGATTCACCAAAAGATGCCAAAGTCTCGGCAGCTATCGCCGTGCAGTGTTCATTAATAGCTTGACGAAGCTGATCGTCATTGGTTGTGAGCTGCAGAATTATACGATCATCAACCTGTAAGCCCGCTTTCTTACGCGCACTCTGAACATGGCGAACAATCTCGCGCATCAGACCTTCGCGTTTGAGCTCAGGGGTGATATTAAGATCATAGACAACACTTGGCTGGGCAGACGCTTCAGGAACATCAAGTTCTGAACCAGTCACTGCTTCCACCGACTTAACATTCAGCTCGTCCCGTGCAATATCGACTAGGAACTGAGCAACTTCTTCTGGCGTATTTTGCGAAATAGTGCTGACAAGTTTAGCAGAAGCCAGCGGTTGGCGAACCTTAATCCCCTCGGCAGCACGCTTCGATAGACCATCGTTGACAGCAGTACGCAAAGCATTCATATCGCGTAGCATTGCCCTGTTAACTTCGCCCGCAGGCAACCAATCCTTCAAGTGAATCGATTCAGTATCGCCCGTCAGATTATGGTACAATTCCTCAGCCAAAAACGGCGTAAATGGAGCCAAGATATAGCTCAGGCGCACCAACACGTAATGCAGCGTGCGGTAAGCGTCATTCTTATCGCCGTCATCCTCAGACTTCCAGAAGCGGCGACGGCTACGGCGAACATACCAGTTAGAAGCGTCATCCAGGAACGGCAAAATAGGGCTGAGTGCATCTGGGATATTGTAGGTATCCATGTGACGCTCAACTTCGGCAACCAGCTGGTGCAAGCGTGATACAATCCAGATATCTAGCGGGTTCGTCATCTCGTTCAGTGGATCTTTCAGTTCGCCATCAAACTCCCAGCCATCCACCTCCGCATACATCGTAAAGAAGTCATACATATTCCAAATCATGGCAAGTTTCCTAGCCACATCACCAACGCTCTTATCGTGCAGGGCAAAATCCTCACCGTTGAGTAGCGGACTACTGAGCAGTAAAAAGCGCAAGCTATCCGCGCTGAACTTATCCATCAGATCATTCGGGTCGGTAAAGTTGCCGAGAGATTTACTCATCTTGCGGCCATCGTTACCTGCCACCACGCCGGTGGTAATGACATTGCTGTAGGCATTTTTATGCTGGCAATCAAGACCAAAGGCACCGATCTCCGCCAGCGCCGTATTGACAGCATGCACATAGTAAAACCAAGCCCGCACCTGGCCAATGTATTCTACAATGAAATCTGCCGGATAATTCGCCTCAAACTTCTGCCGGTTTTCGAACGGATAATGTAACTGAGCAAACGGCATACTGCCACTCTCGAACCAGCAGTCCAGCACCTTGTCGATGCGCGTAAATGTCTCGCCGTCAATCGTAAAGGTGATATCATCCACCCACGGACGGTGGTAATCATCCAACTCCACGCCGCTCAGTTCCTTCAGCTCCGCGTACGAGCCGACCACCTTGACCGTACCCCGGTCACCCTTCCACACCGGCATGGCCGTCGCCCAGAAGCGGTCGCGGCTCAGATTCCAATCTGGCGCTTGCTCAATATTCTTGGCGAATCGACCGTGTTTCAGATGACTCGGGAACCAATTAATATTCTCGTTTTGCTCCAGCATCAGCGGCTTTTGCCCCTGGATGTCAAAGAACCACGACGGAATTGCCCGATACATGATGCGCTGCTTGCTGCGCGGATTGAACGGATATTCGTGGCGAATGTACTCGATTTTCCACACCGCGCCCTTTTCCTTCAAATCTTTGGCAATGAACTTATTGTTTTCCCAAACTTCCAGACCTTTGTAATTCGAATCAACGTAGTAACCGTTATCATCAATGACATGGAAGGCGTTAATGCCAAGACTCTTTGCCAGCTCAAAGTCGTCCTCACCATAAGCTGGCGCGATATGCACGATGCCCGTACCTGACTCGTGCGAGACGAAATCTGCCGCGTAAATGGTGTGAATCTTGTCATTTTCTGGCCAGGTCGAGCCAGTAGCCAGCGACTGGTATTTCTTACTCACCAATTCGCTACCCGGGAATTTACGTAATACTTCGTAATCAAGTGGCTGGTGCTTTTCGTCTTGTAAAGTACGCTCGAAAGCTTCTTCGGCGATGATCAGCTTTTCACCATCCACCAACACCTCACAGTACATCATCTCTGGATTAACCGCCAGCATCAGGTTTGCTGGCAATGTCCATGGCGTGGTAGTCCAGGCAAGGATAGAGTAATCACTATCGACTAGTTTAAACTTCACATACACACTCGGATCCGTCACTGTTTGGTAGGCGTCGTTGTCCATAGTCACTTCGGCCTTGCTAACGGGAGTGGCGAACTTGGTGTCGTACATCAACACCTTTTCGCCTTTGTAAATCTTGCCTGCTTCGTAGAGCTGCTTAAATGCCCACCACACGCTCTCCATAAAGTCCTTGTCCATGGTACGATACGCACCCTTAAAATCCACCCAGCGACCAATCCGGTCAATCACGCCCTGCCAGGTTTCACTGTTGGCCACCATACTTTCGCGGGCCTTGTTGATGTATTTTTCCAAGTTGATGGTTGGCAATGGCTGACCGTCTTTATCTAGCGGCGCCGGCTGGTCGTCGCTCGTCACAATCTGCCGCCGATCCATAATATTCATCTGCTTTTCGACGAAATTCTC
>ERZ773076.789-NODE-789-length-15029-cov-2.720983_pt1 | contig 15029 bp, 9 predicted proteins | sample MGYA00580613_ERZ773076 | MGnify/ENA primary metagenome ERZ773076 (study PRJEB29015, sample SAMEA2738005) | human oral metagenome | biome: human oral; feature: human-associated habitat; material: dental | place: China | collected 2057 ...
CCCAGCCGTTATCCAGACGGATCTCACGGTCATGGATGTTCGGGTTGAGCTTCACCTCCAGCTCGACATCCAACTCCAGGAGGCTTTGCTTCAACTCATCGAGCTTTTCGGCGATGTCGGCCAACTGGGTCTTGTCGTCGTAGCCAGTGATCAGATTGATCTTTTTGACAGTGCCAGCCTTCAGCACCGTTTCGCAGAAGCGCACGAAGTTCTGAATCTGGTGTTGCAGCCGGATGTACGGATCTTCGATCACGACAGACTTCGCGCCCTGTAGATAGGGGCCGAGAATCGACTCATAGCTGTGCCCGGTGTCGCCGTAGAGGATGGTGAAGTGCTGTTCCTTGAGCTCGATCGGTAAAGGCTCAACCGAAGTCGAAGCCGGAGCCGGAGCCGGTGATACTGGCATCGAAACTGCTGGAGTCTCCTGTGCAGCAGGTGCTGCTTGTGCGGCGTGTTGCACTTCGACTGCTTCAGTCGGCTGCCCATCCGCTTGATTCAAACGACGGCGAGCCGGCTCTTGCGTTGCCGGCGCATCCTTCGATTCTGGGCAGAAAACCACCACTTCCTCACCACTGGTCTTGAAGTAAGACAAGTTGATGCGCGCAAACTCGTCATCCGGTTTGCGCTTGTTCATCTGCTCCTTGACGCGGCGGCGGCACTCGGTGGCATAGGCCACGTATTCCTCAAACTCCTCGTCCGTGGGTGGTCCATTTGGATGCAGGACCTTCAAGAACGCACAGACGGTCTTCTTGATACCTTTCTCGTCGCGCCCCTCGATTGATTTGCCGAGCCGAATGCGCTTGCTCACTTCCTCGTACCGATTCGTGTGCTTGAACTGGTAGTGGAATGCCTCGGCCAAGTAATCGGTGATGAACCCGAAATTGTTGGTCAGAAACTCGCTACTGTTCTTCGGCATTTCCCAGCCTGGTATGTACGCGGCGAAGCGGTCCATCACAGCCAGGTCGAGCTCCGGCGGCAACGGCTGAAACAGGTCGTGCTCGTTGGAGTTGACCACCTGCTGCACCGACACGTCGATGTTGCCGACGAAGCTGAGGCTAGCGTCGGCGATGACCTCGGCCCCCCGGGAGAAGCGCCCGTTGGCCATAAAGTCCTTCATGATCTGGATGGTGTCCGGATCGCGCACCTTGATCCCACCGACCTCGTCAAAGGCGACCGTGTCCCAGAAGCCGACCAAGCCCACCTTGCGGCGCGCGTTGTTGTAGAACAGCGTAGCCTTGGTCGCCTGGCCGCCCGAGATCAAAGTGGCGTAGGGCGAAAACTCGCTGAAATAGTAGGACTTGCCGGTGCCACGCGGGCCCAACTCGATGTAGTTGTAATTGGGTTCAACCAGCGCAGCCAACCTGGCGATGAAGTGCATCTGAACGCGCTTCGAGAGCTTGCTGGGTTCCAAACCGACGGAGCGCAGCACCGCTGCGATCCACTCATCGCGCGTGAAAGCCCCGCGCCCCTCTGCATAGCGGTTGAAGTCGAAACGGGTCAGTTGGATCGGGCGCAAGTCCTCGATGGAAAACGCGTAGTCGTCCTCATCGATGTCGTTGTGCGTCAGAGTGACTTCCGCCCAAATTCCGCCTTCCAGCAAGCGATCGTTGTCCCGGTAAAACTTCTCACCGATGGCGATGCGTTGCGAGTTGAAGTTTTCCAGCGATGCCCAGTGGCGCTTTTCCTTTTCGACGTAACGGACATGGACCTTGTCGATAAAGCGATGTTTGCCCTTGGTGGCCACCTTGGACTGCGCCGCATTGGCCTCGTCGGGCCGCACGTAGTTTTCCTGCAGCGACGACAGCACGGCCTCCATGCCGGCGTCCATTTCTGCCTGGTCATTGCTGGCGCAATACTTGGCAAGCAGGAACTCCAGGACGAACGTCGGGACGTTGGTACCCTTCTTGATTCGATGCAGCAGGTCCTTGCGAAGCACCTTGCCGTCGAATGTGGCGTTTAATTTTTGGTCGAGTTCGTCCATAGGGCTCATTCCGTATAGTCGGTTTCAAGCGCAAGATTGCTGTAGGCCGCCAGGGTTGTGGGGTTCAGCGCTTTGACCGAGAACTTGCCTCTGAACTCATCATCCATTCGCAGCACAATCTGCTTGCGTTGGCCTGGCGTCAGGGTCACGGTTCTGGTGGCCGGGTTCACATCGCCGCCTGGGCGCGGCTCTCCCACCACATTGCCCTTGCTGTCCTGCGCTTCCAGTAAGATATCCACGCTCATGTCTTGCGAGAACAGATCGTCGGCCACCAGTATCACTTCGATGACCGGCAATCGCGTAGTTATTCGTTTGGCGCCGTTCTTGTAGCTCAGCTCCACCATTACCTTGCGAAATTCCGCATGGGCGGCGGTATCCAGCCTGGCCACCAGCACCGGCACAACGGCCTCGGCCAGGGATGCTCCGCCGTGAAAATACAGGTGCCCTGAGCGATAGGGAGCCATGCTGCGCGGTAGTGCCACTTGGGTGAAATCACCGCGAATGCCGAGCTTCTCTGCACTGACCACCAGGCTGTGACCATCCGCTGTGCCGTCGCCCAGCATCATGCGGTCGTGAGCATTCACCGGCCATTTCCCGTGCGGCTTCACGCACACATCGCCAGCTTCTGCTTGCGCGTTCAGGAAGAAGCCATGGTCTGTCACGATGACCGCCTCCTTGAAGCCCATACCACGCAGCTTATGCAGTGCCACGCGGATCAGCTTGAGCGTGCCTGGGATCAGCCCGAGCGTCGTCTCTGGGTTGCTTTCCAGTTGGCTATCGATCTCGGTGGAGCGCAGCACCAGCAGGTCGACGGTTTCGGCAATCTTCGGTTTGCCGCGAACAAAATCGTTGAGCGGCATTTCCGCGAAGCGATCGCCATAGCGCTTGGCCAGCACCCCCATGCGTTGCTGGACGTTGCTCACCGGCGCCCCTGCCAGCTTCGGCACCAAGGAATCATTCTCCAGCGATAGGGTCAGCCCCGTGCGAGCCCCCGGCAGCAAGCTCGCCATGCCCACCAGGGTGATGGTCGGTAGCTGCGCATAGGCCGCTTGCAGCTCGACGGGACCGTCTTCCGCCAGCAGTTTTTCGAGGGTCACGCCCAACTCATAGCGCAGGGCGTCCACCATCAGGTAGGCCACCTTACGGCCGCTTTCCTTGAGGCGATCCGCCACGAGGCAATCAAAAGCATCGGCATTGGCCAGGCGTCCAGTGGGTGGCCAACCGGCGGTCTCGACGTGTTTCACAAACACGCCCTGAACCTTCTCTGCCAAACGGCGATAACGCGCCCGAGCTTGGCTGTTCACTTCATGCATCAAGCCATGCGGGTCTAGGAAGTCACTCGCCGCTTGCTCGAACTCGCGCTGCAGGCGATCTGCTTCACGCAGGCTGCCTAGGTAGAAGTCAATCAGCTCGGCTTGTGAGCGGGCGTGATCCGGCAACTGGCGCTCGAAATCATCGCAAGCCTCGACCAGGCTCAAACCAGACCTCACCAACTCCCACTGGGCCTGGCTTTCGCCCTTGCCTAGCCATACCGAGCTCTTGTGGCGAGTCAGCACACGGCGTGTGGCATCGGTGTCGCCAGTGACAATGCCTTTGATCGCCGTGCGCAGGAAGGTCCGCTCTTCGAAGGGGAAAGTGTCGCGCTCGCCCAGGTCTTCGATCGCACCACACAGATCGGTCAGATTGAGTTCCATCTCGGTGGTCTCGGCGCGCTCGATGTACATCGCGCGTGACTTCGGATCACTGCGCAGACGGTCGCACACATCCTCAACAATGGGCCTGGCTTCCATCGGCGCATGCGGCACCCCCTTCAGGGTGTCCGGCAGCGCCACTGGCAGATCAAACACAAACTCACTGAACAGCACGTAACGCCAGAGTTCATCCGCCAGGGCAGACCAGGTTTTGCCGCGCATCTTCACGCTCAGGCCCAAGGTAGCGCGGAGGAAGTCACGCGCCTCTTGTACCCAGCCTTCCTGCCCCTTGAGCGCTTCGGATTGGCTGGTAGTTGGGGCCAGCAGTGCGGCCAGAATCTCGCGGCCAGACTCCACCCGCAATGTGGCTCGCAACTGGGGCCAGCTCACGCCACCGCCGATCGCGTCAATAACTACGTACTGCGGCTGTGGCTCGCGGACGAAAAGACTGCGGATCTCTGTGGCGTAATCGGGCTTGGCACGCAGACATAGACTCAGGTATTCATCGCCATCGTCTTGTGGGAACACCGCGCCGCACTCTGCATACAGGGCGAACGGGTCAGCCTGCTTCTGCTCGTCGGTTTCCGGGCGCTTGGCAGGCACATAGATCAACACACCTTCCAGCGGTGCCTTGGGCTGACCTACCTCACGCAGTGCCACCAACGCCGCCTCGCGGCTTTCGATGCTGCTCTCAGACGCATCTACCACCCGCACCTTGTCGGCGGCCAGATCGAAACACTGCTCGCGATAGCGCTTGTCGGCGTCGTAGACCACCAAGGCGCCAGCCTGTTTCAGGCGCGGCCGCAGCACGCCCTCACGGATAAACTCAGCAATACTCATTCATCACCCCCGGCACTCTTCTTGCCACGCGCCTTTTTCGGTTTGGCCTCGGGCTCGATGTACAGACTATCCAGACCATGCGCGATGGCCAGGCTCTTGTCGGTTTTGCACTTTTCGCGCACTCTTTCTGGCCAGTAGGTCATAGCTAGGTGCGCCCAGTCGTAGTCGCCTTTTTCTAGCTTGCTCCACGTGTCTTTGAGCACCTTCTGCCAAGGTTTGTGGCGGAACAACGGCCAAAGCGGCGCAGCGCTGATCTGCACGCCGTCATTCTGATTGGGCCTGTAGGTGGGCGCGAGTGTGAGCAAGGTGTCACGCAGTTCGATCAGCTCCAGCTCAAACGCCTGCAGGGCTTCGTACTGTTTCTCGTCGTCACGTGAACGAGCAGCACCTTTGCCTCTCAACACCGTCAGATCGCTGCTGATTTGCTTCAGCTTCGGCTCAATGAAGTCGTTGATGGCCTTGTAGAGCATCTGACTGCTAAGGCTTGGGTAATACACCCATAGCGTGTAGCTACCTGACGCAGTGGCCAGCGGCCAGTAAATCGGCGCTTTACGGCGGCTCTTCGAATAACGTTTCAGATGGAATGCGAAGAACTCTTTGCGCAGCCAGCGCCGCAGATCATCCGGCACGGGCGCATTCACCTGGCCGAGCACTTCTTCAACGACATGCACCAAATCGTGTGGATGACCTTGCTCATCGACCAAAATGCCATCGTGGGCATGGAATAGTTGAGCCCCTTCCGGCAGCATGCCAGGGGATTTTGAGGGCAGCGGATCGAACGGTTCTGGCTCGAGCTCAAGTGGACGTTCACCTGTAGCGATGCGCAAGTCGAAGCGGCCGAAAGCAACCCCTACAGCCCAGGACAATAGTCCATCTGTTGATGGCACTTCTGCTTCGACCTCTTCGTCGTCTTCATCCGCGTCCACCTCATCCTCACCCGTCGCGGGACCGTTAATAACTTCCCGGTCAGCCTCCTCAAAATCGTAGAGTTCGAAGGCGATCGCATCTATCGCTGCATGAATCTCATCCATCTCGGTCTTGATGGCAATGGACTGGTCGCCACTGGCAGCTGCACTTAGCGCAGCGGGCAAGACGAACGCATGCGATGTTTCATTGACGGAATCGGCTGTTCGCTTCAATGACCAAGCTCGACAAGCGAGGCGTGCGAGCTGCTTGCGCTGTGCGTCTGTTAATGACGGAACAGGCGTTCTTTGGATAACACCAACCTCGTAGGAGCCGAAGGCCATTTGAAGCGAAACGAGTAGCGCAAAAGCACGACTATTCGTGAGCGCCAAAAGTGCCAAAAGATCATCAGAATCATCACCAAATACAAAGGCAGCCGGCCCTTTGTCCGCAAAGATACATCCGGCGGGCATTGCGCGCAGACTCAGCCCTCCCTGCGTGCGTCGCGGCCAGGTGATACCAGGTCGCTGAAAGAAGTTGTTTGCTGTATCCCGGAGCATCCACACATTCGAACGAACACCACCTTTGTCATTCAGGTTATTTTTTATCTCGCTGCCGTCCGACGACCAATTCACTAACAAGTAGACGTCTGCATAGATGGGTGAGAATGCGCCACCCTTAGCGAACCCAAACCAACCTGATCCCTGAGACTCCCACCAAACTCGGACAAATCGAAAATCATCAGCCGTCGCTAATCCCTGCTTGGTGTTGCGGCCATTCCCTTCAAATGCGGGAAGTTGGTGGAACACTCGTCTCACAGACTCACTGACCCAGTAAGCAAACGGCTTACTCGGAACCGAATCAAACGATTCCGGCGCCACCTCAAAGCTTCGCGGATCATTCTCCCCCTGGCGCAAGTGATTACATGCGACCTTTAGGGCTTCGGCCTTGTCGCCCTCGCTGAGGATGCGCAAAAACGTGCTCATCCTTGTTTCTCCAGTACGTAAGCCGCCGCTTCAACCATGGCGTCGTCCATGACGCCATGCCCAAGGTCAGCCATAACCTCTGGCTGGGCAATACCCAGCACCACTTGCTCACGCCACTTCTGAAAGCTGGAGAGGAAAAAGCAGGTGCGCGAAGTGATCGCGCCAATACGACCGCCGGGCCGCAGCAGTTCCAGGCCTCGCTCCACCATAATGGCCAACAGGTCGTTCTTACTGCGCGGATAGGCTTTGGCAAGTTGATCCTTTGTGTTTGATGCCAGTGCGCCAAACGGTGGGTTCATTACCACGACGTCGAATACTTCACGGCAGAAATCGATGAGTCGCAGTCCTTGCAGAGCATCCTGCGCAAACAGGCGCCCTTGGTAGGTGGATTTCGCAGCCTGGGCGAATTCGGTGAGCGCCTCACGCAGCCGTGCCTCTGCTTGCTGCCAGTTCTCCTGCTCCTGTTCGGCAAACAAGCCCGTACCCTTGCCGACATAAACCTGGCGGATCAAGTGAGGCAATTCACGCTCGACCTGGAGCAGCACGCCCAGCTCCGGCAGGCCCTTGAGCAATTGCAGGGTTTTCTCGAACAGTTCGGCATCGCGTTGATCGAGGTTGGCGGCGAACTGCTGGCGCAACTCGCGCTCTACTGGCGGCGCGATAGCCGCGATCACGTGACCGTGCCCAATTAGCGGACGGTCTTTGGCCTTCACCCCTGCATCGTGCCAAGCGCGTTGCGCTCGCAGCCACAGCGCCAGGGAGGCGATCTGCGCGGCGCGCGGATCGATGTCCACACCGTAGATGTTGTGCTCGATGATCAGGCGCGGCACGTCGCGCGAGAATGCCGCCTCGTCTTCATAGGTCTGGCTCAGTGGCTTCAGGGCCGCCTGGGGCTGGGTGGACACATCGAGCGAACCCGGGCCGTGCTGCTGTTCCCAGGCCCAAGCTTCGCGGTAGATCTCGGCAAACAGATCGAAGGCATACAGGCCGAAGTGCATGGAGCCGCAGGCTGGGTCCAGCAGCTTGAGGGTGCTCGGGTCACGCAGCTTGGTGGCTGCTTGAGGCGTTTCGTCGGGCTTGACCAGCAGGTATTGGCAGCGATCGCGCAGGCCGGTAGCTCCTCCGGTTGCATTGAACCAAAGCCGCCCGAGCGTGTTGTCCACCAGAAACTCAACCACGTAGCGCGGTGTGAAGAACTGGTTGCGTACCGCCAGCTCCCGGCTGTTGCGCGGCGCCTGGCTGGCATCGCGCATGGCCTTACGCTCTTCCTTGGAGTTGAAGTACTGGTAGATCCAGCCAATGGTTTCATCCTCGCTCCACAGCGGGGCGATGTCGGCATCGTTGATCAGGTTCAGCACTTGCAGCAGTGCTGCTTCGCGCGGGAACAGGCGGCCCTGCGGTGAGTAGCGGTCGAACAGGCCCGGCAGGTCTTGCGCGAGTTCATCGAAAACGCTGAACAAATACACCCGGTAGGCATCGCCGGTTTCGCCCAGGCCCGTGCCAGCCAGGCGCGCATAGAGCTGGAAGCCCTTGGCCTGGAAGCCGTTGCCCACCGACTCGACCAGAAGGCCACGCGCCTCCGCCATGCGCAGCGCCGCCAGGCGGTTGAGCACGGTGAAGGCCTGCTCGCGGACGATACGGTCCAGCCCCTGGCTGGCGTTCATGTCACCGCTGGCGGTGTAGTGCGCCAAGGTGTCGCGCAGGATGCGGGCCGTTTCGCGCTGGGCGTCGTTGATATGGCGTAGGGTGGCAAGTTCCGCGACGCTGCCCGCATTTGGGTCCATGCCGTAGTCGTTCTGGAGTTGGCGGGTGAATTCCTCTTCCAGCACCCGGCGCGCGTCGTTGACGAAGCGTTGGAGGCGGTTTCTTGTTGTTTGGTCGAAGGCCATGCTTATTTGTTCTCCGTGCTGGCGAGCCACCACCAAGGGGCAAACTCATTCTTGTCATTGGTGTGCTCGATGACCGACCCGCACACGGTGCACTGATAGGTCGACTCCTCCCAGCCGCCGAACATCGAACCTCGGAATGGCCGCGTATCAACATGGCGCAAATCCGAATGGGGCGAGTCACACCGGCCCTTCTTCAACTGCTCCTGGCAGGCTTGGCATGGAGTCGGGGCTGTCACTTATCGCCCCCATTACCCAATGAGAAGGTCACCTCGATCTCTGCGTAGAGACCGATCTGTGCCTTGATCTCGTGGAGCTGCTGAATCAGCGTGTCGATGTCTGCCGCCGAGGTCATCTTCACCGGAACGGCAATCGACTTGGTGAGCTTGGCCGGGCCTTTTTCGCCGGTCTTGGCTCGCTCTTCCTCCATGCGCTTGCGCAGGCGTTCCTGCCCTTGGCGCTGGATGGAGCGCTTCAGATCTTCGAGGGTGCTGTTGATGTCGTAGTCGCGGGCCAGCAGTTTCTTGAGTCCGGCCAGATCCTGCGTTGCTGCCAGAGCGAGCCCGTCAAGCCGAATCACGGCGTTGCCGCGCTCCTCCTGGGTGAGCTGTTCCCACTCGGGGATGCGCTGCAGATCCTCGACACCTTCCTTCAAACGCAGCTTTTGCTGGTCAGAGAGCGTGATGACCGCATCGCGCACGCGGCCCTTCAGGTGGGTGAGCTGCGAATTGAAGTCGGCGGTGTGTTTGTAGAAGTCTTCTTTGCCCAGGCGCTCTGACAGGGTTCCCAGGTCTTCGGCCAGTTCGCGACGCAGTTCCCCTGGCACGCCGGTGTCCGGCAAGGCCTCGATGTCGCGGCGATGGGCTTGCAAATCACGCAGGGTGGCGTCGAGCCCGTTGTCGAGCACCCGCTTCACTTCGAGGGCCCACTTGAGATTGTCGTAAATGGCGGAGGTTTCGGCACCCAGGCGCTGCGGAGCGTCTGATGCATCAGTGAACAGGACGTCGGCAATATCCTGGTTCAAGGTACGGATTCGGTCACTGCCTGCCAGCCCAAGACCGCTGAGCTTTCCGGCCAAGGAGCCGTAGTCGTGCTGGAAACGCGGGAAGTGCTTTGCCGCCGCCTTGCTGATCTCCTGCTCCAGCGGGATCACCATGTCACCGACCAGCTCGGTGAGTCGCTCAGCGGCACGACCGAGCGTTGCGATGGACGGACGCTCATCGCGCAGCGCAACGCCGATCTGCTTGAAGGAGTTGTTAGTCTTCAGGGCGTCGATGGCCTGCTGCCCTGCAGCCGTGACCTCACGCCCGGATACCTTGAGCTTGATTTCACCCGCCATGAGCATGGCGGCCACGATGTAGCGCGTGGTATCGGGTGACCAGCCAAACGGATCATTGCTGAAATCGTCGAGCAGCCGCTTGCCATCGACGGTACCGCGCCTATCGATGTAGTCGCGGATGCTGATCATCGCCTTGTGATCAGTCTTGAACGAGGCGCGACCGGCCACGGTTTGCACCAGACCGAGCGGATCCATCGCACTGCTGATGGCGGCGGGGTTGGCAACCTTGAGAAATTTCTCGGCGGTATCTGTTCCTGCACGCACCGGCGCTTCGACATAACGGTCGAACACCTGGTCGGCCACGTCAGAGAGCAGTTTTTTAGCGGCTTCCAGTAGGTCGGCGTCCAGTGCCGATACCGCCGTAGCCCGGCCACGGAACACAAACGAACCTGCTTGCAAGGTTTGCTTGATCTTGCTCTGGAGCTGGGTCGCCAGCTTGGCAGCACGGTCGAGCTGGCCGGTGCAGTAGTCCTTGACCTCTTGGTCGGGCTCGTTGCGGTGCAGTTCGGCGATGCGCTGACAGCGATAGATTTCGTTCGCCAGATCGTCGAGTTCGGAACTGGCGCGAGCCAAGAGCCCGATGACATTCCGACCGGCGCGGCTGCGGGAGTCATCCAGCATCCGGTTCTTGGCGGTGTCGTAGTCGCTGGCAGGCACCAACTCGACAACGGTCTGAATGGTGCTCTGATCACCGGCCAGGCTGGTGATGGCGCTGCCGGCCTGGACCTTCAGGCCCGTTGCGACGGCCATCGTGCCGTGGAGGCTGACACGGGGCAGCGGATCGAAAGACTCGCGCAGCGCATCGTTGAAGATGCGCTTCACGTCCACGGTGCGCAGTGCAATGGCACCTCGCTCCTGCTCGATATCCCGCAGCTTCTCGCTGAGGAACACGAGGTTGCCATCTTTCTCGCCCAGCGGCACATGCACGTCGTTCAGCATCTCTTCGACGGCTTTCTTTACCGTATCGGGCTGCGATGCTGCAGTGATGGACGGGTGCATCAAACTGGCGACGTTCTGTACCGATACCGGCAGGTTGCCGAGGATCTGCAGCACGGCGACAGACTTGGCAATGTCCTGATGGAGCTGCGAATCCGGGAAGCGAATCTGGACCTTGCCAACCGCCTGGTGAATGGACGCGAAGGCACGGCGGATGTCCTTCTCCAGCTCGTCGTACAGCGTCACCGTGGTAGCCAGCCAGCCCACGGGCTGATCGGCCATGGCGTTGGAACCGCCTTCGCCTTTCAGCACGTCCTGGATCACTTTGATCGCAGAGCGCAGGCCGATACCGCCGGTGGACTTGGCGAGCGCGCCCAACAGGTGCAGCAGGATGTCGAAATGCGCCGGCAGGAACGGGTAGAGATTGGTGAAACTCTCCTTGCTGAAGTCCGCGTCGTAGTACTTGGCGTCTTGCAGCTTGGTGTTGTGTCGCAGGGCCTGACCATGGGCATCGAACAGCCTGCCTAGCTCAGTCTCTCCAGCCGGTGATTTACCGAGCAGGCGGCGGTAGCAGATCTCCTTGATGTCGCTTGATTCCAGGTCGATCTGGATCGGGAAACGGTCTTTCAGCTTGTATAGCTTGTCGGAGTTCAGTGCGGCGCGCGGGTCATCTTCCGTCAGCGTCTGCTGCGCGGTAGAGATGATCCATGCCTTGCCGTCGCCCAGCCGCTTGAGGTTCTTGGCTAGGCCATCGAGGTTGAGGATCAGGTTGTCACGCGAGGCAACGTACTGGCCGACTTCGTCGACGATGAAGATGATGTTCTGCTTGCCACTCTTCTCGCGGACGATGTCGATCATCTCCTGCACGCGCTGGTCTTCGAACTGGAAGAAGCCTTCGGTGCTGGACGAGAAGGACTTGGCCTCAGGGAAGAGTGCCGGGTACATCTCATGGGCGATCTTGGGGATCAGTCCGTCGATGGCCAGCGGGTTGTTTTGCACCCGCGCCCAGGTCGCACCCGGCAGCGCCTGCGCGATGCGGTCGTGCAGCTCGGGGGTGCGGCCATCCTTCTCGACCATACGCTCGAAGGCGGCAACCTTGAGGTTGCGCGAGTAGCCGGCCCACTGCAGAACCTTGAAGTAGAGGACTGTGGAGACGTCTTCCATCGTGGCGCCGGCGAGCATTTCACTGGCGAGGTCCAGCATGACCACTGCCGCTGGGAAGCGCTTCGCTACAGTACTGAGCAGGGCCTTGGTCTGTGGCTTGTGCAGGCGGTCTTGCAGGTAGTTGATGAATGGCGTGCCGTCGATGGTGCGCTGATCGTCAAACGCCAGGCCGAGGTACTTGGTGAACGAGCTCTTACCGGAACCATAGAAGCCCGACACCCAAACGCCCACTTCATTCTCGCCACCGGACTCCATCGCGAGCTGCATGCGGTCGAGGAGTTTGCGGAACTGCTCCTCGATGCTCTCAGTGACCACGTATTCGGAGATCTCAGCCTTGAGGCGACCTTCTTGCGAGGCGCCATAGGTGATGACCTTCTCAATGGTCCGGTAGATGTCCTTGCTTGGGTCGAAGAGTGAGCGAATGGTCATAGGTTTGTCCCAGGGTTCTTTTGTCTGTTCAGCCGCCGACGTGGACGGAGCGGTAATTGCCGTCTTCCGGGTAGAAGCCGAGAAACTTCAAGCGTGTCTTGCCGGTTCGCACGCCGGGGTACAGAAAAATCGTCGGCACATGAAACTTGCCCTGGAGCTGGCTTTCGATGGCGCCAATCCGCATAAAAGGGTGCAGTGCCTCAAGGTCCGTTACCAAGAGCAGCGCGTTCTGCTGGCCTTCGAGCGGCTGCAAGGCATCCTCAAGTCGCTTCAGCAGGCCGTTATCTGCCGTCAGTATGTCAGCCAGCGCTTTGTTGGTACGCGGCCAATCCAGTGGCGCCGACTTGTCTTCCATCACACACAGTGACCAAAACGGGTCGTCCTTGAGCAGCGCCCATATCTGTTCGGCGATGGAGAACGTGTGCACGTCCCAGCCTTCCTGGTGAAGCTTGGCCACCCAAGCGGGCGTCTGCCGCTTTACCTCGAGGATTTGTTCTGGAGGGAAGACCAGGTAGTAGATCGGCTCGAAGCTCGCATGGCCGAGCTCGCGCCCGTGGCGGATGCGCTCGCGCAACTCGTCGAAATCAGCTTTGAGTGAGGACATCGCAGAGCGCCTCCATGTCTTGTTGTTTCCAGCTGATGCGGATCACGTCACCCGCCGCTTGGATGATGAGTAACCCTTTCAGCGAAAGTCGCTTGAGCTCTTCCAGCACGTCTTCGCGTGCCAGTCCAAACAGCTGCCAGTCTTCGCAGGTCAGCAGAGCGTTGTCACCTACGCCAGAAAAGTGCAGCTCATAGGCTAAGTAAGCAGCTACAGACGGCGAGATGCGGAACGGCAGGATGCGGCGGCTCGAACGCAACCCGCGCTCAAGCATTCCATAGTCGGCACAGCATCCCGTCAGGTAGGCAGAGACGCGCCGCACGGTGGTTTCAGACCAGCGCTTGATGGTTTTGCCGTCATCGATGCCTCGCTCGACAAAGGCGCGAGCGTCTTCATTGGTGATCTGTGTATATCCGCCCGCATACCGAGCCCAGTAAACGTGGCGCACGAAGTCACCAAGAATGGGATTGGCGCGGCTCGTGAAAACCAGCATGAGCTGCGTCAGATCAGCAGTGGAAATCGTTGCCGACAGCCGCTTGAGATGAGCAGCCGGTGTTCCGCCATTGACCAGATAGCGCGGGGCAAAGCATTCGACGACGATGTTGCGGAGTCGGCGCGCGGTAACGGTGGGGAACCGACCTGATTCCAGCGCGACTTGATGCAACTGATTCGCCGACATGCCTGGCGACCACAGGTCGAGCAGCGTCTTGGTCTCGTTGACGAGTCCAAGGCCTGCTTGTAGCTGAGTCGTGTAGGGCTTGTTGTCGGTCACGATCACCCCACCAGATACGGATACGTTTTGGCGTTCTGCGTGAACGCCGATAGATAGGCTGCTGCAATGGCCTTCAGGGTGTCGGTGGAATCGATATCCTTGATGCTGCCGACCGCCGTTGGCCCCACGCTGGACGTGCCGCTCGTCGCGGCCAAGCGCTTCAACGCATCCAGCGCAGCCTCTTTGCTTGATGGTGCCTGGCTGGCAAGTTCGTCCCCCGCGCTGCTTTGCACGATCGCATGCAGGTCTTGTTCGACTTCTTCGGGCAGCCGGAACAGGTGGTAGCTGCCCACGCTTAGATGCTCGTCGTGCAGTCGTCTGGCGGCTTCCAGCACGCCGTGGTACTGAGCGAGTCTCGACGTTTTAGAGAAGACCGGCTCCAGGAAGAGCCGACTTGATGCCTCATAGAACGCCGTTGGCCACCAAGCGCACTGAGCACGCTCGCCGAGGAAGCCAACAAGCATCCTCATTTGCAGCAACGTGGGTAGGTAGGATTCTTTCATCTCAACTCTCGTCATTCGTTTGTTCTGCCGAAGCAACTGGTGCGGGCAGTGATATCCATTGTTCAGTCACATTCCGCTCCCGAGCGAGCCGCATCCAAGGGCGCATACCCTGGCGCCAGCACGGCGTTTTTGACGCCATACAAGGCCAAGTGGTCCTTGAGCCAAAGTCTGTACTCAGGCCCGCGAAGGCTATGGTCTGCGGAGCAGTCGACGCTCCACTTGCGTAGGATGTAGCCGGCAGTCGCTGCACGGAGCTTCATCTTCACCATGCCGTTGGTCATGCCGTAATCCATCTCCGCGATCTCGGGGCGCGGTTGATCGGGGTGCGGCACCAACTCCAGTTCCACGATCCGGGTCCACTGGATGTCCTGGTCACTTTTTTCGTGGGGCAGGACTTCGCTCTCCTTCAGCATCACGGAACGCTGCATACGCGTGATGACAAAGTCTCGGAAATCCCTGCTGCGACGATCGAAGGCGTCGGATGCGGAAGTGATCCGTCTCAGAGAACGGGTCAAGGAGAGCGCTCGAAATCAGTTGCAGTTCGGAACGGCGACGGCGAACGACTATATTTTGCATGTGAATGCGGAAAATCGGGCACGGCTCGGCCTTGCACAACATGAATTGCAGCTGCTCTGGGAAGCGTATAACTATCAAATGACGTTAGGAGAGTAGTTCTTACCGCGGCGATATCTTCTTTTCTTGGCTTGACCCAAGAAAAGAAGCAAAAGAAGGTCAAGGCCTCTGCCGAGGCCTGGGAAGCTGGCCGGGTACGGCGCATTTTTCCATCATAGAGGGGCCTTCTGCCCTACATCTACCCCTTACTACTGCCGCGAAGCCGCATAACTACTTCTACCTACCCTTTACTACCGCGACAGAGTCGCATAACTACTTCTTTCTACCCCTTACTACCGCGACAGAGTCGCATAACCACTTACACCTATTGATATGAAGAGATATTTTTCCCTCTTCCCGGCCTTGGCACTGATGTGCATGGCGGG